>Ga0316205_10002183_pt1 | contig 21137 bp, 19 predicted proteins | sample 3monthpyrite_MG_FD_204941 | JGI IMG/M metagenome (GOLD analysis project Ga0316205, IMG submission 204941) | Microbial mat bacterial communities from mineral coupon in-situ incubated in ocean water Damariscotta River, Maine, United States -... | ecosystem: Environmental > Aquatic > Marine >... | reverse complement strand
TAAAACAACAGATAACAGAAAATAAAACTGGTATATTTAAAATATTAAGCATACCAAGCTCAACTGGAGAAGAACCCTACTCCCTTGCAATGTACCTGATTGATAAAGGCATAGATGCAGCCCGATTTACTATAGATGCTGTCGACATAAGTTGCAGAGCATTAAAGTGTGCTGAACAGGGTGTATACGGCAATAACTCATTCAGAGGAAAACATTACCATGAGTACCAGCAGAGACATTTTGAAAAAGAAGGCGACTTTTACAAGATAAATTCAAACATAAAAAATAAAGTAAAATTTTACAGGCTAAACATCTTACAGGGAGACCCAACTCTTAAGTTAAAGTTTGATTTTATTTTATGTCGGAACTTACTAATTTATTTTGATATTCCAACCAAACTAATAGCATTTAAAAACCTATCTAATTTTTTAAAGGATAGCGGCTATCTATTTATTGGTCATTCAGAATTTGGCTCAGTCCCTGATATTTTTTTTCAAAACACAGGATTTGAAAAAGCTTTCGCATTAATTAAACCAGGCCACCCTGATTACAGAGAAAAAGAAACTGAAAAAACAACAAAAACAACACCATCATCAGATAAAAAACAGACCCCAATAGCAAAACCTTTCAAACAAAAAAAAGCATTTGAATCCCTTATAAAAAAAGAAAAACCTACTGCTAGCAAAGACACTATCAACAACGCTGAAGATGTATTGAAGAAAATCAGAAAACTAGCCGATTCGGCCAATTACGATGAAGCAGAAAATATTTGTCGACAACTAATAAACGATAATGGTGAAGATGTTGAATCGTTATTTTTACTTGGCTTAATAAATAGCAGCCAAAACAAAACCAAAATAGCTGAACCATTATTTAGAAAAGGACTGTTTTTAGACCCAAAACATTATGAGTCTCTTATACACCTGTCTTTGTTACTGCAGGAAGCAGGTGATAGCAAAAATGCAGAACTATTAAAGAGGCGAGCCGAAAACTCCTTAATTAATAAGAAAGTATAAATAATGAAAAATATAAATATTAATGATTGCTGGAATAGTATTGGTGTATGGGGGGATAAATCCCCTCGTTGCGAACGATTAGAGAACATTATTCACTGCCATAACTGTGAAGTATATACGCAGGCCGGACATCAGCTATTAAGCCGACCAGCTGAGGAAAGCTACCTTGCCGAGTGGAAAGCCAACTTAAACAAGCCACGCACTGAAAAAAACATTAATCTTAAATCAGCTCTAGTGTTTCGAATGGGCGATGAGTGGTTTGCACTAGCTTCAAAGTTTGTAAAAGAAATCACACACTGTGATAAACATCATTCTCTCCCGCATAGAAAAAACCAGGTTCTTAGAGGTTTAGTGAATGTGCATGGGGAGTTATTACTAAATGTTTCTCTGGGGTATTTATTTAAAATAAGTAAAAGCGAAACAGAAAGCAAGTACACTCATGAGCGATATATTGTAATCAATGACAACAATGAATTATTTGCTTTTCCTGTAACCGAAGTTAGAGAAATAATTCATTATCGTATGGAAGACATGCAAGCAACACCCTCTACTATCAAAAAAGACACCTCATGCTTTATTAAAGGAATAATACAACATAAGAATACAGACGTAGGAATTCTAAATAGCGATTTAGTCTTTTCTGCAATACATAAAAATATTTAAACAAAGATTATCGACTAATGACAAATAAAATAAATGAATCAATGTTAGACCTATTCAAGTCTGAAGTTGGCACGCAGTCGAAAAAGATAACCACATTACTTGATGAGCTAGATTCCACCAATGACTTAAGCAAATCATATGAGAGCCTTATTAATGCCAGCCGTGCAATTAAAGGTGCCGCGAAACTGGTACATGTTGAAATTTTAACACCTTTAATTGAAAAACTTGAAAATGTATTATCTCATTTCCAAAGCATAAACTTGACCTTAGAAACACAAAACAAAACTGCTATAGAAGACACGATTAAACTATTAATTGACACTGCTTCTTTAACAGCAGATGAATTAAACTCTCCAGACGAAAAAACATTGGAAGATATAAGTTTAAACATAGATCATTTAAATACATTATTAAACACTATCAACACAGAAGCCTCTCATCAAGACCCTTCTCAAAGCAACAAAAGAACCATTCAATCCAGTCAAACATTTTCCACTGCTGAAAATATTGACCCTGATATGTTTAAGTTATTTTGCACGGAATTGCAAAACAGTTTAAATACTATCAACAATATTCTGCTTGAAATTGACGGCAATGATCACAATGACAGCTCGTTAGAAGCAATGATGCGCGCAGCACACTCCATTAAAGGAGCGGCTAGAATGATAGGTATTGAAGGAGTTGTAAAGCTTTCCCATGTTATGGAAGATGTATTTGTTGCCGCCCAAAATAAAAAAATAGAACTAATCAAAGAGAGCGTCGACCAGATATTCACCTGCAATGACCTCTTACAGCAAATCGAGTCTCTTGATTCTACCGATATTTCTAAATGGACACAGGAAAATACAGATAATATAAATAACTTTATAGAGTTATTGAATAAAATACATGATGGTCAAACTATTACGCCGGTTAAATTAAAAAAAGAACCTCAAAAAAACAATACAAATATATCAACCGCGATCCCATCAGAAGCTAAAACCAATACCGAATCTGATAGCATGGTTAGAGTCAGTACTAGCCGTATTAATAAACTGGTGGGTCTTGCAGGCGAATTAACTGTCTCTTCAAACTGGATACGTCAATATTCGGAATCCATGCTTGATCTTAAACGTAAACACAATGAAATTCTTGAGCAAATTGACCGCTTAAGAAATATTATTGATGACTCACAACACTCAGAACATGAACATAACTTAATCACTAATATTCAACATAAAGCTGAAAATTATCGCGATGAAATCACCTCACGTTTAATAAGTCTTGATAACTTTGATCGTCGCTCATCAAGTATAAACTCACAAATAAACCATGAAATAATCGGCAGTAGAATGCGTCCATTTAGCGACAGCACTCAAGGTTACAAACGCATGGTACGAGATATTTCTAATACACTTAATAAAAAAGTAAACTTCATTATTCAGGGTGAAGATACACCTGTTGATAGAGATATTCTTGAAAAACTAGACGCTCCATTGAACCACATGATCAGAAACTCAATTGATCATGGTATAGAGACACCTGAAGAGCGATTACAAAAAGGAAAACCTGAAACAGGAACTATCACGGTCACTGCAAGCCATCAGTCTGGCAGATTAAGAATTCAGGTAAAAGATGATGGTCGTGGAGTTGATATAGAGAACCTACGAAATAAGATACTGAACAAAAACCTGGTTAACGCCAATATGGCTGAAAACCTGTCAAAATCTGAACTACTCGACTTTCTCTTCCTTCCGTCTTTTTCAACGCGCAGCGAAGTAACTGAATTATCTGGACGAGGAGTAGGACTAGATGTCGTACATAGCGCTTTACAGGAAGTTCGTGGGAAATTACATGCTGACACTGAAATAGATCATGGCATGGAAATAAACATGGAATTACCATTAACACTTTCAGTAATTAGAAGCTTAATGGTTAGTATTAACAATGAATTATATGCTTTTCCTTTAGCAAAAATCCAAAGCCTGGTGACAGTTCAAAAAGCCGACATATCTATTTTTGAAGATAAACAATATATCTCTATTGATGACAAACATATAGGTCTAATACATTGCGCCCAAATTCTTGGTATAAGCAATACACCATCAGAAAAAGAAAATATACCTGTTATCATCATTGGTGACTGGAATATGAGTTATGGGCTGGTAGTAGATGAGTTAATTGGTGAGAGAGGACTGGCACTTCGAACATTAAATAAAAAACTTGGAAAAATAAAAGATATCAGCTCAGCCGCCATAACTGATAGCGGTGAACCGGTTCTCGTATTTGATATTGATGACTTACAACAAAGCATCCATGACATTATTACCGGTAAAGATTTATATAGAATCAGTTCAGACACTATGCGTGAAACCGTATCACGTAAACGTGTTCTTGTCGTAGACGACTCATTAACTGTTCGTGAGATAGAAAAGAAATTATTAGAATCACGAGATTATCTCGTAGATATAGCTATAGACGGTGTCGATGGCTGGAATACTGTTCGAAATGGCAATTACGACCTGGTGATATCTGACATTGACATGCCTCGCATGAATGGTATCGAGTTTATTACTATGATAAAAAATGATGCCGCCTTACGTAGTATACCTGTGATGATGGTTTCATATAAAGACAGACCCGAAGACAAACAAAAAGGCCTTGAAGCAGGAGCTGATTACTACCTCACTAAAGGCAGCTTTCATGATGATACGCTGATTGATGCCGTTGTTGATTTAATTGGTGAAGCTAAAAGCTAAACAGGAACTTACCAAATATGCGAATCGCCATAGTCCACAATGACCCCGATATTATTCGATTATTTTCATATCTGATCACAGATCTGGGGTTCTCAATTTGCTGGACCTCTCATAACGCAAAAGAAGCAATAAAGCTTTGTGCCAGTGACCTGCCCGACCTTCTACTTGTGCAGCTCAATTTAAAAGATATGAAGGGTAGTGAGCTCATAACGAAAATAATGAATTCGTCACCTACAACAGTTATAGTCATCAGTGATTCAATGAAAAACAAACCGGGTGATGTTTTCGAAGCTATGTCTGCGGGAGCTTTAGATGCCTTCTCTGAACCATCTACAGGGGAAACAGAATCATTACATGAACTTAAAAACAAAATATCAAATATTAAAAAACTTCACGATAGTGTAAATAAAACAAAAAAGGCAAAACAGGCTGCATCAATAAAAAAAGCACCATTAGTAGCAATTGGCTCATCAACGGGAGGCCCTGCTGCCCTATTAACAATTCTCAAAGATTTACCCGAAAAAACAAATGCTATCTGGGTCATTATTCAACATATGGACAATGAATTCAGTCATGGTATGGCGCAATGGCTAAATGAACAAGCCAGCATTAATATTGAAATAGCCAAAGATAACCAGGTCCCAAAAATGGGCCATGTTTATATGGCCGGTACCAATGACCACCTTATTATTAATAAAACAGGTAGATTTGAGTATACTGCTGAACCTGTAGATTACCCTTATCGACCATCAGTAGATGTTTTTTTTGAGAGTGCTCTCAGCCACTGGCCTAATAAATTAATTGGAGTTTTACTCACGGGAATGGGACGAGACGGCGCAAATGGTCTATTATCCTTTTATAACCGGGGAATGATAACCATTGCTCAAGATCAAAAAAGCTGCGCAGTATATGGCATGCCAAAGGCTGCCAGTGAACTTAAGGCGGTAACATTTGAGCTTGATATAAGTAAAATAGCTGACAAAATCATGAAAAACCTGGATTGAGTTTTTAAATTTATTCTATTGCATCGGAGCTGCTTAGAACTTTAATAAATTAATACTTTTTTAACAAATGGATATTTGCTCTAAAAGTTAAACATGAGTAACGAAAAATTACTAACTCAGATAAGACCATTAGAATAATGCTGGTTGATGATCAACCGATTATTGCCGAAGGCATTAAACGTATGCTAGCTAGCGAAAAAGATATGGAGTTAACCTATATCGAAGATCCAAGTGTAGCTATCGAAAACGCAGTCGATATTAATGCCACTATCATTTTGCAAGATCTGGTAATGCCGGATGCAGACGGAATGACTTTACTCCGATTTTATAAAGCTAATCATGAGACACGTGATATACCCGTAATAGTGCTTTCCTCTAAAGAAGATCCGGCAACAAAAAGTGAAGCATTTAGCTATGGGGCCAGTGATTACTTAGTAAAGCTACCAGATGAAATTGAACTCATAGCACGAATACGTGCTCATGCTAAAAACTATATTTTACAAAAAGAGCGCGATTCAGCATTCTATGCTCTTAGTCAACTCAAGAAACAGCTTGAAGCCAGTAATAAACAACTACATAAACTATCTATGCAGGATGGCCTTACAGGCATTTCAAATCGTCGTCATTTCGACGAACAGCTTGAAGCTGATTTGATTGACGCAAAAAACAACCAGACACCTGTCACTTTAATTCTTATAGATATAGATTACTTCAAGTTCTTTAATGATAATTATGGACATCAACTAGGTGATGAATGCTTAAAAGAAGTTGCCACCTTATTAGCTAAGGCCTGTTTTAATCCTCAAGATATGCCCGCTCGTTATGGAGGTGAAGAATTTGTTGTTTTATTACCGGGCACAATTGAGAAAGAGGCGATACATGTTGCTAACCGTTTTGCTGATTTATTAAAAAAAGCGAATATAGAACATAAGTTTTCAGAAGCAGCAGATTACATAACCGTTAGTATGGGGATAGCTACCTGTAATAAAGGTGGTAATTATGATGCGAAAACGTTAATTGAAGAAGCTGATAAGGCGCTTTATAAAGCTAAAGAAAACGGGAGGAATCACTCCGAACTAGCTTCTGAAATTTAAAATTTTATTAAGTAGAATACTTCCTAAAACCGATATACGCAGCTTATCCCAGCAAGCAAACTCTCTCAAGCAACCTGTACCGGTATCTGATCACCAGTATGAGTAATCTGGTTCTGCTCATTCAAATAAACCAGTTTGGGCTTAAAATTAACGGCTTCTTTTTGATCTAGTTGCGTATAACTACAGATAATAACACGGTCACCGGGACTGGCTTTATGTGCTGCAGCGCCATTCACAGATATCATGCCACTGCCATCTTCGCCTCGAATGGCATAAGTCGTAAAACGATTGCCATTAGCCAGATTATATATTTGAATTTGCTCGTATTCATGAATACCGGCCTCGTCCAGAAGCTTTCCATCAATCGCACAAGAACCTTCATACTCTAACTCAGAGAGTGTGACGCGTGCTTGATGTAACTTGGCCTTGAGCATGGTCAAATGCATAGATATACCTGTTGTACTTTATTACTGACGAAACCCTAATTATGATGGAATCAACCTGTTCTATCAAGTTCAGATAAAGCTAATATAACATTATATAGCCTGATTAGCGGCTTTAATCTATCTTAAGATTATCAATAAGCCGTATTTCACCTAGTCTAGCAGCAGCCAATACTCGTCGGTTTCCAGTCTGCTGATCGGCACTGCATAATGTTAAGTCATTTCTAACTGAAACGTATTCAGGCTCAAAACCAGCGACGTGTAACGCATTTATAGCATCTAGCTCTAACTTATCTATAGGCAAATCAGGGTCAGCATTAAGCTTTTCAGATAGTTTTTCCAATATTTTATATAATTTTGGCGCAATTTCTCTCTGGGATTTAGATAACCGGGAATTTCTCGAACTCATCGCTAAACCATCTATTTCACGGCGGGTAGCGACTGATTTAACGACAACAGGCATATTTAAATCTTTTACCATCTTACGTATGACTAATAACTGCTGATAATCTTTCTCACCGAAAAAGGCCTGCTGGGGTTGAACTAAATTGAACAACTTGTTCACAATCGTAGAAACACCGTCAAAATGACCAGGACGATATTCACCTTCAAGCACCTGCGTGATTTCAGGCACGCACACCTTAGTTGATATTTGCTGATTTCCGGCATACATCACATCAGTATGTGGTAAAAATAACAAATCAGCTTTAACACTCTCTAATTTTTGCTGATCTTCATCCAGAGTTTTAGGGTAGGCTTCAAAATCACTAACTTCATTGAATTGCAGAGGATTGACAAAAATACTCACAACAACTTTATCATTATTTAATTTTGCCTGATTGACCAACTCAATATGCCCTGCGTGCAGATGCCCCATTGTAGGAACAAAACCAACTTGCATACCTTCTCGCTGCCATAATTGTATGACACTTCTCAAAGATTGAATTGTATTAGAAATTTTCATATTAATGATTGCAGAAAGGACGCACTAAGAATTAATTAAACGTATGTTCTTTATCTGGAAACTGTTGGTTTTTGACTTCTTCAATATACTGCTCAACTGCCAGCTGAATAGAACCAGCTTGTTGCATATAGTTTTTGGAAAATTTAGGAATATGGCCGGAAGAAATACCTAAAATGTCATACAGAACTAAAATTTGACCATCGGTTTTATTTCCAGCACCAATGCCAATAACCGGTATACCTGCCTGATCTGTAACCTTTTTTGACAACTTATCAGGAACACACTCTAGTAATAATAAATCTGCACCTGCCTGCTCTAAAATACGCGCATCTTCAAGCATCTTTTCTGCTTCTGACTGCTCCCTTCCCTGAACTTTGTAACCACCCAGTTTATGAACTCTTTGTGGCTGCAACCCTAAATGAGCGCATACTGGAATGCCTAGTCTGGTTAATGTTTCAACCAGTTCTTTCTGATCAGCACCACCTTCAAGCTTAACCATATTAGCCCCACACTCTTTCATAAATCGCCCGGCATTTTCAACTGCCTGCTGAGTAGATGCATCTGACATAAATGGCATGTCTAAAATTAAAAATGCGCGCTTTAAACCCCGTGACACCACCTGTCCATGATAAATCATGTCATCCATAGTAACAGGAATAGTGGAATCAAAGCCCTGAATAACCATGCCTAAAGAATCACCAACCAGAACGATATCAACACCCGAGTTATCCAGTAACTCAGCGAAACTCACGTCATAAGCAGTTAGACAGGTAATTTTTTCTTTAGCCGCCTTCATTTCACGAAGTGTGTTTATGGTAACTTTTTTAGTTTGTCTAGGTTGTGTACTCATCTCAATCTCTAATGATTTATAGATCAGATTAATTCTGGTTGAGGATTATAGTAATGTCTACCACTGGTAATAGACTTCAATCTTTGTAGCAACTGCTGATAGTCATTTTCATTGTTTGCGAAATCTATTTCAGCCGCATTAACAATCAATAAAGGCGCATCGGTATAGTGATAAAAAAAATCAACATAAGAATCGGATAACCTTTGTAAATATGCCGCTTCTATTAATCGCTCATGCTGAATACCCCGATTCTCAATACGCCCCAGCAATACTTCTACTGGTGCCTGTAGATAAACTACTAAATCAGGTTCTGGCACATCAATTGTCAACTGATCATACACCTGCTCATATAGTTTTAGCTCATCTTCATCTAAAGTAAGCTCAGCAAATAGTCGATCTTTTTCCATTAAAAAATCAGCTATACGCACAGGATTAAACATATCCGCCTGACGCATTTCCTGCATCTGCCTCGCTCGTTGTAACAAAAAAAACAACTGTGTAGATAATGCAGCCGCTTTTGGATTTTCATAAAAGCGTGACATGAACGGGTTTTCAGCTGCTCCCTCTAATAACAGTTCACTACCAAAACTTTGCGCCAGTTTTTTTGCCAGTGTTGTTTTGCCAACACCAATAGGGCCTTCTACAACTATAAAATCAGGCTTTTCCATCAAATTCACCCATCTTCTCTAATGCCTGATCACTTAAATTTTTTATTAACTTTTTCAATTTACCTTTACCAGGAATTTCGATATCAGATGCAATTTGAAACAGAGGTATCATCACAAAACTTCTATTCTCAATTTCTTTATGCGGCACTATCAAACGCTCAGTTTTAATTTGTTGATCGCCATACAAAATCAAATCCAGATCAATTGTTCTAGCTGCCCAGCGTTTCTCTCTTACTCTTCCCTGATCCAGTTCAATTTGTTGCAAATAATTTAATAAGTTTTCCGCTTCAAGAAAAGTTTCAATTTCTAATACTGCATTTAAATAATCATTCTGAACTTCATTATCAAGCGTCAATGCTCTACTTTTATAAATGGATGATAACTGTAAAAGTCTGCTATCAGGCAAATTCGCAATTTTATTTTTTGCATCATTCAGCTGTTTTAATGGTTTATCCAGATTACTACCTAATCCTATATAACAGCGGCTTATTGTTTTCGAATTATTCACCTGGGTACACTATATCTGGTCGCACTATTTCTTTACAGAGCTCTTCTTTTTACGCGGCTTGGCTTTTGCCGGTTTTAAGAGTATATCCTGTTCCTGAGGCGCCATGGTCTGTATACGAGTCCACCACTCACAGCTATCATCTGTCACTTCACCCGCATGACTTCTAATACACATAAAATCATATCCAGCACGAAATTTTTTATGCATTAATAATGATTTGGCGCGCTTTCCATGACGAAACTTAAATCGATGCTGCATCTGCCAGATATCACGTACAACCATACTAAAACGTTTAGGAATAGTTATCGTTTTAACCTGTTTAGATAAAACCATAGAGCTAGCATTTTGCATTGCAAGGGTACCTGGCTCACCTGATTGTTTTAAATCTTCAGAAAGTTTATCAACAGTTCCCCATAACATGGCTGCAAACAAAAAAGCAGGTGTTACAGGTTTACTCTGATTTATACGCTTATCCGTGCTCTCAAGTGCTAGATGAATAAATGTATCGAAAGTTTCATCCCCCTGCTTTAATAAGTCATCAGCCTGTTTAAATAAATATTGTAATAAATTATATTTACGTAAGAGCTGCAATGACTTCACGCCCTGCCCCGAATGAAATAATTTTAAAACTTCATCGAATAATCGTGCTGGCGGAATATCATCTAATAAATAACCTAAATCAAAGATGGGTTGCTCAGAATCCGGGTGTATAGAAAAACCTAACTTTGCTGCAAAACGAATAGCCCGCAACATACGTACCGGATCTTCACGATATCGTGTTTCCGGATCACCAATTAATCTAAGCACCTTATTTTTAACATCATCCATTGCTGCGGTATAATCAACAATAGAAAAATCTGCAATATCATAATACAGTGCATTAACCGTAAAATCTCTACGCCAGACATCATCCTCTAGCTGGCCATAAACATTATCTCGTAAAATACGCCCACTATCGTCGTGGGCCCGGTCTATATCACTGTTTAAACTATTCTGGTTTTCATCAGCCTGAGAGGCTCTGAAGGTTGCAACCTCAATAATTTCACGTCCAAAAAATACATGTGCCAAACGAAAGCGCCTACCAATTAAACGACTATTACTGAATAATTTCTTCACATCTTCAGGAAGCGCATCAGTAGCAATATCAAAGTCTTTTGGCGCGTGCCCCAGCAATAAGTCTCGAACACCGCCACCTACTAACATGGCGCGATAACCCGCTTTATGTAGGCGATATAAAACCTTCAATGCAGTATCGTCGATATTATCCCTGGAAACAGCGTGTTCGGGACGGGGTATTATTGTAGGCTGGGTGATATGCGAAATCTTTTAGTTAATTTATTCACGAGGATATTAACATAAGAAGTGAGAAGTCTTAAGCCTTAAGCGTACTCTCCCAAAGGGAGAGCAATATAGGCTTAAGACTTTTGACGATGACTAACAATTTTTATTACAGATCGTATCCACGCTCTTCATGAAGCGCAATATCAAGTCCTTCAATTTCTTCTTCTTCAGTTACGCGCAAACCAATCATTGCATCAATCACTTTAAGAATGACCCAGGTTACAACGGCGGTAAATGCGATAGTAGCTATAACACCTATAAATTGCACCTTTAACTGCCCGCCCATAGTGCTAATTCCATCAGCAAAACCATAACCGCTGAAAACACCTAAACTCGTGGCTGAAAAAACACCCGCTAGCAAAGTACCTAAAATACCACCAACACCATGCACCGGAAATACATCTAACGAATCATCTATCTTCAATACCCGTTTAATGTATTGAGTGGCCGTAAAACAAACGCCACCAGCCAGTAAACCGATAATCAAAGCACCACCAGGACCAACAAAACCTGATGCAGGGGTAATGGTACCGAGGCCCGCAACCATACCCGTTACAACACCTAATGCACTTGGCTTACCATAACGAACCCACTCGATTGCCATCCACGTCATCGCACCTGTAGCAGCAGATATATGCGTTACCAGCATCGCCATAGATGCATCACCATTAGCTGCCAGAGCACTTCCACCATTAAATCCAAACCAGCCAACCCATAACATACCCGCACCGGCAATGGTCATTGTCATATTATGCGGCATGATCATTGAACCTGGAAAACCACGACGCGGACCAATAACAATTGCTGCAACTAATGCAGCGACACCCGCCGTGATGTGAACAACTGTGCCACCTGCAAAATCATATAAACCCATTTTAGCTAACCAGCCACCACCCCATACCCAATGGGTTACCGGTATATACACTAAAACCAGCCACACAGCACTAAATAGCAGCATTGCTGAGAATTTCATGCGCTCTGCAAAAGCACCAATAATTAATGCCGGTGTAATAATGGCAAATGTCATTTGAAATAGCATAAACAAAGATTCTGGTATCGAGCCGGATACGCTATCACGGCCAATATCCATCATCATTACGTGACTAAAATCACCTATCCAGTCATTGCCTTCACCAAAAGCCAGGCTATAACCAAACACAAACCAGATAACTGATGCAATACCCGCAATTGAAAAGCACTGCATCAATACAGACAGAACATTACGAGACCGAACCAGCCCCCCATAAAACATAGCCAGACCGGGTAATGTCATCAATAACACCAATGCAGTTGAAGCCATAATCCAGCCAGTATCTGCACCATTCATAGTATCTTCTGCAAATGCTGAAACAGGTAATAAAACCAGCAAACAGGCATTAATTAGTTTCGTATATATTTTTATCATCTTGTAACAATTCCCAATATCTAGTTATTACAGTATTTTAATTAAATTTTGGCTATAACTAGATAGCATCTTCACCTGATTCACCGGTTCTAATTCGTATTACCTGCTCAAGTGAACTAACAAAAATTTTGCCATCACCTATTTTGCCGGTATTAGCCGCATCACGAACAGCCTCTATCACCTGCTCAACCATATCGGTTTTGACAGCAATTTCGACTTTTACCTTTGGTAAAAAATCAACTACATACTCCGCTCCACGGTATAACTCTGTATGACCTTTTTGCCTGCCAAAGCCTTTAACTTCTACGACAGTGATACCTTGAACACCAATTTGTGCAAGTGCTTCACGCACCTCATCCAGCTTAAACGGCTTAATGATCGCTGTTACCATTTTCATAATTTGCCCTTATTTATATACTTAATTAGTTGAACGCGCCAAAATATGGCGATTATTGCACCATATTTATGCAAATGCACCCTGAGTTATTATAAAAACTATAGAATCGATTATTAATGACTATATTTTAAGAAAAATCTAAATATGAATATAAAAAAGAACGAATAGATAGCGGGTAAAAGAGAATTCTTACCCGTAAATGCCCAAAAACATGCCTATTAATTAAAAATAGGACCTGGTATTCTCGAAATACCTTTAAAAATGATACGCCGCACCTAAAGTCACTGATGTTGCATCATAATCTAATTCGAGATTTGTAAACGAGAAGTCACCTAGATGGCTTTCTAGTGAAAGCTTAAACTCAATGTTTTGATCTAATGCATAACTAACACCTAAACCAACTAACAAAGCCGATGTATTATCCGATAATCGAGAAACCAGTACGTTATTTAAATTAGCAGATAAATCTGTTGTTAATTGCTCTCTAGTGGGTAAACCTGTAACCGGTGTATCGGCAGAGTACTGAGTGTAATCAATATTCCATATTGAGAATCCCAGACGTGCGCTAAATGCCCAGTTATTTTGTACCGGCCATATACCGACAAATGCGGCATAGACATAATCCGTTTTGTAATCCTCTAAAGCCGCTCTTTCTACCTCACCAGCAACGGGAGGCTCTGAAGGAAGTTGAGCCCGCGTCTCACCTTGAATTTCTTCATTACCTGCAAAACCAACTTCAAAAAACAAATCTGATGCCAGTTTATATCCTGCATATATAGAATAGGTAAGATCACTACCATCTGGTAGCTGATAGTCTTTAGTACGGTCGATATTCACACTTGAGTTTAATCTATCATCAATAACACTAAACGTGCCTTGCTGATCGAGCACACCTGCATTCAAGCCAACATAAAAGTTAGTTGCTGAAGCTGGCGAAACAAATATTAGAAATAAAACAAATAGTAATACAGATTGAAACTTCATAACTCAAATAAATCCTGATGACCAATAGTATTGGCAAAAACTAATTCTTCATTTATAAATCTTACACGACGATTGTATAATTATAAATATAATCAATAGAATTGAGATAAGTATCACACTTCTCAATTAAGTTGTTTGTAATCAATTTAATTGCATCATTTAATGAAACCTTAAGGGAAAATAAACTAAAATACATTAATTGCAAGAAAACTGCGATTAATAAGTGTTCCCTTATATTGTTATTTTTGGAGAAGTTTGCGTGTTATATCAGTTTAATAAATTTGTTTCTATCATTACCCTACTTATAATTTCATTTTCTACACCCTCATTTGCTCAGAAGGCCCCGGACTTCGTACTGGATGGTGACAAAGGTAAAATTAAGTTATCTGCATACAAAAACAAAGTCGTTTACGTAGACTTCTGGGCATCATGGTGTAAGCCCTGCAGAAAGTCATTTACATTTATGAACGAAATGCAGGATCGCTACGGAAAGAATGGCTTTAAGATTATTGCTATCAATCTGGACACTGAACGCGCTGCTGCAAGCTCTTTTTTAAAAAAACACCCTGCAAAATTCACTATTGCTTATGATGAAAAAGGTAAAACACCTGGCTTATATAAATTAAAAGTCATGCCTACATCATATTTAATTGATCGCAGAGGAAACCTTATAAATATTCACAAAGGTTTTAAAGACGGGCAAACAGATAAACTTGAAAAGAAAATAATTCAAGCTCTTAACAAGAAGTAAACATAAAAGAATCTATTTATGATGAAACTAATAATCACACTAACAACCGTTCTGGGGCTCAGTTTATCCCTAAGCAGCTGCTCATTTTATAATTCAGCAGGTGAAGCCTTTAGCATGGAAAACGTAGAGCCATGGCAGCGTGATGTCCTTGCGCAAGATGATATGCAACTTGACCCTGATGGTATGCGTACCTTTGCTGACGAGCATATTTATTTTAGTAAAGAAGCCTCTACCGGTGGTCGTGGTGTTGGCGGTGGCGGATGTGGTTGTAATTAAAAATTATGAATAATATAAAAAGTAAATTATCGATTGCCACCTGCACATTATTAGGCGGCACAGTTCAACAAGCTAATGCTATTGAAAACTCATGGGATCTGGACTCATCATTTCTTTATTACGGTGAAGCGGACGACAGGGTTGTGGTTAAAAAAGCCATGGCATTTTTAACCGGTGACATTAGTGCTGAAGACACGGTTAATGTAAATCTTGTATTGGACACTATGTCAGGTGCAACACCTACTGGTGCTGTTCGAAGTAAGAACTCCAGTGTATCTTTTTCCAGTGCGTCTGGTGCAGGAAGCTCAACAGTTGACGGAGCATCTGTCGACCGAGTACATTTTAGTGATACGCGTTTAGGCATTGCGCTTAGTTGGGCGCATAGTCAGGACAGACTAACAACGCTTACCTATGGAGGCAGCTTATCTGTAGAAAAAGACTATCAGTCTTATGGCGCAAGCATTAATTACAGTTTAGACAGCGAAGACAGGCTTACAACTTATACAGTCGGTTTTGCTGGTTCTTACGATGAAATATACCGAAAAACGGATGGCACACCAGAGCCGCTGTCACGAGTTGAAGATGCAAGCATATTTTCTAACGGTGAACGATATGCTTATGATTTCATTCTTGGTGTATCAAAAGTACTAAACAGAAAAACCATTGCCCAGTTGAACTACACCGTTTCATACTCAGACGGTTATCACACCGATCCTTACAAAGTAATTTCTGAAGTAAACCTGGTTCAGGACACAGACTCCGGTGAGTTTGCCTGGGCTGAATTAGACCGTTATTATGAAGCTCGCCCGGATACTCGACTACGTCATGCTATATTTACTTCTATGGCACATCAATACGGCGAATCAGGTGAGACTGTTCACGCTTCATATCGTTTCTATACAGATGACTGGGGAATATCCTCTAACACAATTGATTTAACTCACCGCACACCTCTATCTGCGAATAGTTATATTGAACCTCACTTCCGTTACTATAGTTCTTCGGCAGCTGACTTTTTTGTGCATAGCTTTAATAATATAGACGTTTCCACACCTATCGAGCTACCTCAATATGCCAGTGCCGATTATCGACTTGATCAAAGCATAGGTTTAACTACAGGTATTGAGTATGGTAAGCAGATGTATGGTGGCAGCTTCAGAACACGCCTGGAATATATCAACTGGCAGTATGAAGAAGCTGAGTATGATGAAACTAAAGCTCTGGTTTTACAATTTAGTTTTCAGAAGTTATTTGATTAGAATAATAACATTAAATCGCGTAAATCAGCGCCTCATACTTCTCACCTGCTAAAATATTCTCTCAGGTTCGGAGCCTTTAATCAGGCTCCGACACCACACATAGTCCAATAACTTAATTACTCAGCAGCAGATTCTAGATAAATTTTGATATTAATAGTATCGTCTATAACTTCTACTGAATTTAACCGACACCCTCAAGACAGAACCCGTGACAGAACCCGTAATCGAAATAAAGCAGAATTACAGTATTGGCCGCTTTGAAGCCATGGCCTGCCCTTGTGAGATCCTTGTTGAGTCTGTAGATAAAAAACTTATTAAAAAGCTCACAAAACTTGCTTACCAGGAAGCAAAACGTATCGAGCAAAAATTCAGTCGTTACACAGATGATAATATCATTTATAAGATAAATAACTCTAGAGGTAGCCCATTAATAGTTGATGATGAAACAGCTCTCATGCTTGACTTCGCTAACCAGTGTTATGAATTAAGTGATGGTAAATTTGACATCACCTCGGGTGTATTACGAAAAATTTGGAAGTTCGATGGCAGTGATAATATACCTACCGATAAAGAAGTTAATTTATTAAAACCGAATATTGGCTGGGATAAGGTCAAATGGGAGCGCCCTAAAATTAATCTGCCTGCAGATATGGAGATTGATTTCGGCGGCATAGGAAAAGAATACGCTGTTGATTCCACTGTTAAAATTTTAAAAGAATATACAGATAAAAGCTTTCTTGTTAATTTTGGAGGCGACATTGCCTGCCCAATACCCAAACAAAACAATTTACCCTGGTATATTGGATTAGATGATCCATCTCATACTGGCGAGAAATCTGTTGGGCAAATTGCTTTATATCAGGGAGGCCTCGCAACAAGTGGTGACGCCCGACGTTTTTTATTAAAAGAAGGCAAACGTTACAGTCATATACTTGACCCATTAACAGCTTATCCCGTGCCAGATGCACCACGTTCGGTAACGGTTATTTCGAACACATGCATTGAAGCAGGAATGCTTTCAACTTTTGCTATGTTACAGGGTAAAGATGCAAATGACTTTTTAGAAGCACAGGATGTTAAATACTGGTGTGTACCTTAAGTTCGGAAAATAAATGCTAATAAATTGAAACAAAAAAATAGTGTCTATAAAAAGTAACTGACAATAAAAAACCTGCTCTGAAGCAGGTTTTTTATTGTTTTATAAAGAACAGTATAAAGATTAAAACAACGTAGGTTCACCTGCCACTGTTTCATCGATTATTGAATCACCAGCTGGGTTCATATCTAAATCGGCTGTCAAAACTTCGGGGTTTTGCACACCAAAATATGAATAAACCGTTGACCCAATAGACATAGGTTCAACCTCATAACTATCTGTTGTCGGTCTGGTAAACTGTCGATTTTGACCAGTATTACCAAAACGTTCAGTTTTTCCAACCACTTTACCTAAAGCTCCGGCAGGTCTAATCGCTGAACCACCAATCGTAAACAGATTCTGATTATTACCATGATCCCAACCCATAGAACCATTTAAGTTAACATTACGACCAAAGTCACCATGCACATTAATAATAATATTATCTGTAGCTAACGGGTTACCATTTATATCATTACGACTACCTAAACGAATATGTTTAGCCGCAACTCTCAAAACCGTCATTAACTGAGTCATACGATCTTCATATTTCTGAATAGCGTTATCATGATCGTCCCAACCGCCTAAACCACCACCAACTGTTATATACATAGTATCGGGATTTTGCATTGCCAAAGTTACGGCTGCTTTAACACGAGATGCATACCTGTTGTTATTTGGATAAACCAGTCTGCCAGATGTACCATCACGGTCAGGATCATTTACATCCGCAATTAATGGCAACAAATTAGGATCGTCATTATTTGTTTTAAGACCCGCAATTCTTGCTTGAAGATTTTTACGATTAGTAAAACCGTCCGCTACTTTCTGAAAACGACTATTTGTAGCGGGTGCGATTTTATCAACAAGCGCTTCAATTGCCGCCTCATTACCTATACCTGAGCTTCTAGCATACGGATTATCAAAACCCGTATCTAAACTGATGCCTCTCATTTGCAGAGGTAAATTCACACTACCTGCAGAACTATCAACAGCAAAACCAGAACTCTCACCTTCAAAAGACACGAAAGGCAGAATCATTTCTTCCAGTTGACGACCATTTAATAATGTACTGCCATCTAGTTGAGCTTTATTTGCAAATAAAACTGAAGCAAGCGTAGTACCTACACCACCACTCATTTCAATATCCAGGTTACTTTTCTGGCTAGATAAAATACTGTTTCTATGTGCTCGTGTATTAGCTTTACGTCTGTTAATCGTTCTATACACACTTAAATCTGATGTAGCCAGCATATCTTCCATTGCCAGACCACCGGCATCTTTCCAGAAACCATTAGGTGTGATTTGTCCATCAGCATTTACATCGTTGACATCCATATTCATTAGAATATCAGTTCTTACTGCATCGTACTTATTTTGAGAATTAGCATTTATATCAGTGATATTTGTTAAGTTAGCCGATAATTCAGACGGCCCACCGTACAGGAAGATATTAATAACCTGAGGTAATACAGCAGGTGCTATATAGTTTGCATCTTGTACTACACCAGCTGCACTGGCACTTTTAATAAAAGCACTGTTATTAAAAACTGAGGGAGCTGCTAGTGTCGCACCTAGTGCACCCATGGATTTGATAAATTTTCTACGTTTCATGGTCATACTCCACTAATTAGCTTTCATGTAATAATAAAATTCAGGTAATCTTGTCATGTAATCTAACGCAATCTGCGCGATTTCATCATGTCGATCATCTCGAATAACCATGACACCATCATCATCTACTAGATAATTCGCTGTTGTATACAATGCTATAAGATCCGTTTTTTCAATAGTAGACGCATTTCGTTGTAAACCCGTCATGAAAATATAATCTATATAATCATCTAAACTCAAGCCAGTAACACGATCAGCTCGTTCTTCTAACTTCGCCATACGATTAACTTCATACTGGCGCATAATTCTAGCCTGCTCAGTAGCATCATCAGCTAAAGGTACAGTTAGATCATCATCGCTAGGGTTTAAGCCAAGGCCTGTTGACCAACGACATCTAGCATTATTCGCACTATCTTCATCACTACAGCTAGTGCCACCACCTGCACCTAATACTAGTTGCTCGCGTACCGCTTTGTGATAATTTGCAAAACTAAGTGAATCGAGTGGTACACCTGTAAAACGACCCAGCTTTAATGACATTACCGGCCAGCCCATTTGTTTGAGGCTTAGGTCATCATTATCACTAGTCATATCTTCTAGTACATCACGATAAGGTCTCCAGTCCATTTGATGAGATAAAGAATAGAAGGTCTCTTCAACAGATTTAGGGCGCTCATTATTTAACAGGTATTCTTTATTAAACAATATACTTACGAAAATATCCTGAAAGGTCGTTGGCGAATCAGATAAAACAGTTTTAACAATCTCAGCTCTCTCATCACCCGTTTTCGTAAAGAATAAATATTCAACAATTGAAGTTGTAATACGCGGCATAACTAGTGGGTGATTTGCCACCACATCATAAAAGTCACCACATGTCGTTACAAATGTATCTAGAACATACTGAGGCTCGGTATTAGCAAAACCATTTGAGATTAATTCATAATCCGCATCTTCATCAGTAAGATAAAGATTCTTACAGGCTATTGATGCCCTGGGAACATCCGCATCACGATCAAACAGACCAAGATAAATCTCAATCATTTCACGTGTATTGTCTTCTGGTGAACGGAAACGTCTCCAGTTTTCCTGACTACGCTGGTGTCTTGAAATTATCTGACTTACTGTTTTGTTAGCTCGTAAATCTTCTCTTAATTTGTCGAATACTTTCTGTACATCACGAATTGATGCGCTATCAATTTCTTCTGCAGGAGAGAACAAGATTGTATTAGCCAGTACATAAGCAATCCAGTTATCTAATGTGTCTTTACTTAGAGGGTACTGATAAATTCGGCTAAGTGGTAAATGCTTTGGCCAATCGCCGTCTGCATCATTAAAATCAATACTGAATAATGAATTATTACCATCATCATCCGGGTCAGTAATGATTAAATCATTTTCATTAACAATTTTCTGTGTCAGGTCTGTAGCTAAAGCCTGCTTTGCATCTGTAAGTAGAGTACTACCCGCTTTAAGAGTCAGATTATCCATGCCGTTTGAAATATCAAAAAACTCATCAACTGGCATACCTTTGAACACGGTACCCAACAATTTATTAGCAACTTGATATTTCTGCTCATTCGTTAAAGCATCATATTCTGACTTGGTTAACTCACCTGAATATGTTTTAACAGCATTACTGGAGTTCCCGGAAGGCGCGTCTGCTGAACACCCCCATAAGAACGCGGATGTAAGCAAAATTAATGCTAAAGGCTTTAAGTTATGCATGAGCCTGAACCTCTTGTTGTTTTGGCCAGCCCTCAGCTTTGGATAACAAATACTAAACAAACCTGGGGGCATATGATTATTTCTGACTACAGTATATGCATCAAAGGCTTTTGAAAATGTGAGTGAATTAACAGTTAGAATAGAAACTAAATTTTAGCCTGAACTTTCGGGCCTTATCAGTCACCCAAACGGGTTATTTATGGAATATAGATCACAAAAATGATCTTTATCAATACAATATATTTTCAATAAAATCAATAATATAAATAACTTATTATAAGCTATTTTATGTTTTCGTA
>Ga0316205_10002181_pt1 | contig 21153 bp, 18 predicted proteins | sample 3monthpyrite_MG_FD_204941 | JGI IMG/M metagenome (GOLD analysis project Ga0316205, IMG submission 204941) | Microbial mat bacterial communities from mineral coupon in-situ incubated in ocean water Damariscotta River, Maine, United States -... | ecosystem: Environmental > Aquatic > Marine >... | reverse complement strand
GCAACTTTATACTGTTTGCCCCCAGTTTTCATCACGGCGAACATGCGCACGTTCCTTTTCAATACCGCGTCTTGTGGCCCCGTTTCACCGGTGTTGTGCGAGCATCGCGCCGTCAAACTGCGTGCCCTTTTGGGGCAAATACAAAATAAGCCGCAGGAATCCCTTCTCCGCGACAGATGGGGGTTATCGGTGATATGGCACCCCATGTCAACGGGATAATTCCACCCTGCCCTACCCGTTTAATCAGGTTCACACGAGGCTTTCTGACAGCACCCACAACCAACACCGCTTTCGGCCTGCTTCAGCATACCCATGATTTGCGCGTCGCTAAATCTTTGGTTCTTCATTCAAAATCTCACCAGTGATTATGCCAAGAAACTTCTACTTATGAACACCACTAATTTTAAGGGGGATTCCTTAGCCATTTCTCGATTTATCTACAAGAAAATCTCTCAATATTTGAAACGCAGTTATCTTGCGTCAAAAAGGCGGGTTGAAAATATCTAATCCGTCAAAAGCGCAATGGTCTGCCAATAAACGACAGTTTGCCCATCGTTTTTTTCTGCAGAATGCTAAGCTACTCAACCTATAAAGATTGCCTTCTGGCGAGTTCGCGATATATCCGACTCTAGGAAATATATCCAGAATTGGGTAATAGGCCATCTTTAGATAGGGCTTGAAAAGGATATCAATTCAGAAAACTGGCTCTAATCAACAATATCTTGGCGTAATGTATATTGCTCAAGTAACACGGGATAGTTAAGTTATCGGGTGAGTGATTTTTTCAACCATATAGCATTTTCTGGGTTAGCTGACATTCGCCCAGAAAGACAGCTCATGGTGAACTACCAAAGTTTGAATGCAGGTAAAATTGATCCGACCAATAAACCAAAATCGTTCTATGTTTGGACAAAAATACGAAAGTACATGGTAGATGGAAATCAAGGCCTTTTCGAATAGACTGAAGGTGGCTGGAATAGAACCAGCTGGCATTAATTACTGGGTTGAATGTTTGGAGAACCCTCAAAAAGCAAAGCGGGAGTTTGAAACGGTTGCCTATCTGGAACACTCGTTCAACTGGTATAATCCAAAAGTGCTGACATTTGTAAGGCCGATGCCGGTGCCGGAGGAGACACGGGCCTATATTTTTATGGCCATTCTTGCCAAGCTCATCCCGGATCCAAGCGAAATTACCACATGGCCGGAAATGAAAACTCGGATATTGGAAATCGAAAACATAACCGGATTTATCCACAAGACCGATCTGGCACTACCTTCCAATCAAAGTTTTCTAGTAAAATTCGAACAACGAAGTTTGTGTTCTCTAGAGGAATGGAATCTTGAGCAGATTCATGGTAAACTATGGGGATTGTTGGTTGCGGCAGCGAGGTTGCTCAGGCAAGCGGGACCCATTTTTTTGGAGTGGTGTGTCCCATATATGGAACTGCTTGAAAGACTCGTTACACCTTCGCAGAAAATTGATTTTCGTAAACCGGAAGACAAAGGGCTTTTAATACTAAGTTCCCACTGCCGGTTCCATGCCGAACATACTAAGCAAACCAAGATACAATTCCGCGACCAAGCTTTTGTTGTTACAGGTCATATGGTTAAGGACGAAAAAACGACTCGTGCCCTGCCTATGCTCATGCTTAAAGCATTAAAAATGAAAAATATTGCCTATGTTGCTGTGGACGGAGGAAAGGGGAATATGAGCTTAGAAGGCTCGGTCTTTGGATGCAAAATAGACCTGCCGAGCAGTTTTGTTTGGGTGGCTTCAAAGGCAGATTGTACATGCCAATGGGCTTATCTCGTAGCTAACCAAAACGCTTCCGGAACGCGCCTTAGATCGGAAGATATCTCGATTCCAGAAAAGAACGCTATTAGTTATGAAGAATATTGCGCAGAATTTGTTAGTATTCTTGGTGAAAATATTGAAAATGCTATGATAGACAATCCTTTTTCGTTTGGTTCTTACCAGCAGATTGGTGCAAAACTGCCCAGAACTTGAGATTACTAAACTAACTAGGAAGATCTAAATACAATGTCTTTTCGAAAATCCGTTGAACTAACTGCGGTTCAAAACCCTGACAAGCCGTTTTTGTGGTGTCAGGGAATATCTTTCACCTATGCTGACGCGCTAACAATAAAAGATAAATTTTCCAAATTATTCGGAGAATTTGACCATATCGCCATTATCTCAAATTCTGGCGACATATCTTATTTTTCCATATTTACTGCAGTGCTATTGGACGCAACATTTATGCACTTGAATATTGAATGGAGTCAACACAGGCTTGCGGATGTCTTGGGTCAGGCAACCCCTGATCTAGTGGTTTGCCACCGTGAATGGGCTGCCGACAACGCGGGTGCTATCAAGAATCTGGGCTATGATGTTGTGCCTATCAATGATCCAAATGATGTCTTTTTTTGCCGACTGACTGTATTCAAAAAACGCGACAGACAAACTGACAATCTTGCAGAATACAAATCGCAAAAAGGCGTGGATGATCTCCTGTACGTGATGTTCACCTCGGGTTCAACCGGCCGCCCAAAAGGGGTGCCGGTTGACGCAATCTCCGCCGAACACTACGCGAATTCTATGGTCAGAACATTTGGTGTGGGCAATTTTGAGAGCTGGCTACAGCCTGCGGACCTGCACTTTGACTTGTCGATGCTCACTGTCCTCATGGCTTGGACAACCAGCGGTTACATTGTTGCAATTCCGGCAGTCCAAAGCCCATTTGGGCTACGATTTGTCCGGAAACTGGAAATTGACAACTGGACATCAGTGCCTTCCGTAATAGCAAGATCAAGTGCTTTGGGCATGTTGAAGAAAAACTCGATGCCTAGCCTAAAGCGCAGTTTTTTCTGTGGAGAGGCTTTGCCGGCTGATATTGCAAAAATTTGGGCGGAGGTTTCACCGGATGCTGAGCTATATAATCTCTATGGTCCAACTGAGGCGACGGTGTCATTAACTTGGCATAGATTTGACAAAACCGTTGATCAAGAACCGGTAGTCCCCATAGGCAAAGCTCTGCCTGGTTCAAAGATGCGCCTTGCGAAAGATGGTGAAATTGAGTTGGGCGGCCCGCAGGTATTCCATGGGTATCTTGGCAATCCGCAAGAAATTGAAACTTATCTAGAAGTTGAAGAAGACGGGACACGTTGGTACAAAACAGGCGACATTGGACACATGTGCGATGCAGGGGTAATGCACTTCAAAGGCCGAAAAGACTGGCAGGTCAAGGTGCGTGGCTATCGGGTCGAGGTAGAAGGGGTAGAGGCTGCAATCCGCAAAATCACCGATAGCTCACTTGTAGTTGTTGTTCCGGTTGATGAGGTTTCGAAAAGCAGTTTTGATAGACTATGCGCATTTGTCGAACCCGGTGTGGATACTCAAAACCTGAAATCAGAACTGGGGCAAATATTGCCTGATTACATGGTGCCTTCCTTACTACTCGAACTGGCTGACTTTCCAAAAAACGCCAACGGAAAAATTGATCGAAACGCTTTGGTGTCTTTAGCGGAAAAGGAGAGTGGTAAGTGACCGAACCTGTGATTGAAGAAGAATATGCAGGGTTCAAAATTGTGCTGGCTGATGAGTTGCAAATCACCGAACTAGGTGATCTGTTCATCGATATGTACAACCATTTTTTTGAGGCCAATGGTATTACAAATTTGCCAGAGAATGGATTTCAGGGCTGGATACGTGGCTATGGCCGCGCGCGCCTGATTAGCCGGGCAGTGTATATTTGCTACGAAAATGAAAAGCCCGTTGGGATGATAGAGGGACAGATCAAAATCGGGGGGCCATTATCAGGGCTAGGTAAGTTGGGGCACACCGCGCACCTTTTTGTAAAACCAGAATACCGCAGAGCGGGGCTTGCAAAAAAGATGTACCAAATACAGCAAAGCTGGTTTCTGAGCAAGGGAATTTCCAACGAGACCCTTGAAGTTGTTTGTGGGAATAGAGTAGCATGTGGTTTCTGGTCAGCGATGGGGTTTAAATCTTCTTTTATCAACATGATAAAAACAGTCGATGGCAATACGGAAAGCCCGGTAACGGCACAACGAATACGAGGGTGATAGCTTGCAAAATACGATTTCAGAAACAATTACGAAACACATCGCCAATTATTTTGATGTTTCAGCTGACGGGATTACCACTGCTACCGTTGCAAGCGATTTCGCGGGTTGGGACTCCATGGCGAATGCCGAAATTATCCTAGGGTTGGAAGATGCGTTTGGCTGCGAACTTGAACCTGAAGACCTTTTTGAACTAGAAAACGTTGGTGCATTGATTGCCATTTTTGAAAAGCGGATTTCGGCGCACGCCTAAGTTGGTTCTTCTGACTTTGCATACCAAAGAACTTTAATTGAAAACCAAATAAAAAGTGCCACCCAATGCAAAATGATCTGATTTTTGATTTAGGTTTTCACGATGGTTCTGACGCCAGGTTTTACCTCGGAAAAGGCTTCAAAGTCATTGCGTTAGAGGCCAATCCCAAGTTGGTTGAGTCGGGTGAAAAAATATTTCGAGATGAAATCGAGAGTGGCCAATTGATCATCGTAAATAAGGCATTGTGCGATCATTCTAACACTGGTCCCATTACATTTTTTGTTAACAATGAAAAGGATGACTGGAGTAGCACCAACAAGGAATGGGCTGAAAAGGGTGGCCACAGTGTTCAGGAAATCACCGTGGAACCAATAACGATTGAGGCTATGATAGAAGAATTTGGGCATCCATATTATATCAAATGCGATATTGAGGGTGAGGACCGGACCTTTATCGAGCAAATAGCAAAATCAGAAAAAAAGCCTAGGTATTTGTCAGTTGAAGGTGGAGGCGCATATTATATTAATATCTTAAACACAGCAGGTTATACTCATTTTCAGATTGTAAACCAGATATTGCATTTTAAGACGGTGCCGCCGACTCCGGCTAGAGAAGGTGAGTATTATAACACAAGATTTAGAAACGTAATGAGTGGTCTATTTGGAAGAGAATTGGATGAAGAGCGGTGGTGGAAAGGTGATAAAACCATTAACGCATTGGAAAAGATGAAAGAGCTTCGTTCTATAGACCGCGACCTGGCACCAGGCTGGGTTGATCTCCACGCTAGGCTGGACGATAGTACAGGTTGAATTCTGTGCAAAAATCTGAGAGTGCGCTACTCTACAACAGAAAGCCTCTCATATAAATTGAAATCGTCTTCGTAAATAGGTCCAAGGGTGGCGCGAATTTCTGCGTCAGTCATGTCAATTTCGCCAAGAGATTTGTTTACATTTAGTAGGTGCGGCATGTTGGTACCACTTTTTTTTGTAGGCGAATTCTCAAACCCTAGAGTACTCGGGAGATCGGCTAGATTTTTGGTGTTTACAAACACTGTTCTCGGATCGTCGATCAGTTCAGATGGGAAAAACCAGGTCATCGGTTTGTGATGATTCAGCATGCCATCAGATGGAGGACTATGGATATACGCGGAAAGGTACTGATTCAAGTATTCTGACAGGCTTCCTTGCATTTCCTGGCGACCCAAAAAAATGCTCCTATAGGCTGATTTTGCCCGCGCAATAGGGTCGCGATAGATGATCAATATTCGATTTAACAAATCTTGTGGCCGAAAGCTTTGTAACAAGGAGTCCGGAAACCTTCGCGCAAGCTTTCCGCCACCAATGTTGAGATCATCTCCAGAATCAAGGCGATAATTCGATCTGAACAATGCCGTCTTCGTTGAAGAGGAACCTGTTTTCGGAATCTCAAAATAGGTAATACCTAGTTCGGGAAAATTCCATGCATAGCGGGATTTTGGATCTTCGTAAATTTTCTGCATTTTTCCGTAATAACAGTTTAGTTCGACGTTTGGACTTAAAGTAGTACCTTTGCAAGATGGAACTCAATCTACTAACATTCCACTAAAAACAATGTTTTGAAAGATATCAGCTTTCAGGAATAGTAACAATCATATAAACTAGATTTTGCTTTCTTATGAATGCTTATGTTTGCCCTGTGATGAGAATTATCCGAGAAATTTATGACCGCAAAATCTATTGCCATCTGTATCTCTGGCCAGATCAGAACCCCGATTTCTGAACTTAAAAAACTGGTTGCTGAAGCCCGTGCTTGTAACGCAGATGTGTTTGTAAGCGTTTGGAGTGAAGTGGGACGGAAAACCTTTGAAGGGGCTGTTGGCCCCAAAAATATCAGGCGCATAGTTGGTCGGGATACCGCAAAAATTGTGCCTGAAAATTGGATGGGTCGGATGAAAGGGATTTTCCCTGATTTCCATAGGTTTTTTCCTGAAAATATACGTGTTACCAAGGCCGCTTTGGAAGCAATTTTTGACGGTGCGTACGTAGAAGTTGAAGATGATAGCTCCGAATTTGACTTCGCTCAAAATGATAGTAACAGTCTCAGAATGCTACATAAAATATGGAGAGTGAACCAACTTAAAAGGCAATCTGAGAAGTTGCAGGGCAAGCGCTACGATCTGGTTATGCGTATCCGACCCGATATGTTGTTTGATGGCTCAGCCCTCGCATCTCTTGATCTGATGCCGGAGAGCATTTTGGTACAAGGGCACGCAAATAGAAACGGAGAATACATAAACGACACTATATGGGTCACATCATCTGAGAATGATGACAAACTAAGTGCGCTTTATCATAAATGTGCTGCGGTGAAGGACACCGGTTGGCGTGGCATACACCGAGAACTTTATGGGGTGGTAGCTTCCGCGCGCCTCGAACCACAAGTGCTCTCAATTATAAAGAGTGGTGTGCACGGATTGGATACGGAAAATAAAAGCCAGACCGAATTTGTTGGAAACAACCTTTTACAAGCCATAGTTAACCTGGAAATGAATTACGCACTCGCCGGCGGCGAAATATTTTGCAGGATGGTCTCGTCGGTTATCCGACACTACCTCTCTCGAGATAGCGGCATATCGCATTCAACGCTGCCTGCTGGAATTTTTCAACTTCTTGAGGAATTGAAACAGGAAAATCGAAATTCCTATTTGCATGGTTTGATATACCTATCCAATATTTGCATTTTGGACAAAGAATTGCCGGCATCGGATCGTATTTCACTCATGTTCCGTGTGTTGTGTTATTATGGTTTTCAAGAAAACAATAATCATCTAGACGTACGAATTTCCGAACTGACTGAGATTTTTTTGGACCAGGCTATTGAATTGCAGCGGGCCATTTGCGTCGAAGCAGAAGGGCTACCAAAAATAGAACAAAATCCCGCGAAATCGCTCGCAGAGTTATTTGAAGTTTTCTGGGACGCGCGAATTGATGCAAGTATGGACGAGATGCTGAGGAGAGTCCGGTCTAAAATCCTGTCAACGCCACAATTTGTGATCGAACTACATCGGCTATTGACGCAATCAAAAAGTCATCAAGAGGCGTTTGATTTGGCGAATGCATGGGTCAAGGCCACACCTGAAAACTGGCGTTGCTATGACTTGATGGCCGGCTCTGCGCAAGCTCTTGGTTGTATGGAACTGGCGGAATCCATTTATAGTGATGGCGAAAAGAAAGCCGCACCGCATGCTAGATTGCAGGAATTAAAGGGCAACCTATTGGCCAGAATCGGGAAGTTTGAAGATTCTAGGCATGCCTATCAAAAATCTTTGTCTCTTCCTGGATGCAATACTGAAAGGGTTGGCCGATTGTTAGAAAAATTGAAGGCTCGCGCAACAAGTTCGTAACCGTTATCACCCACATAATCCGGATCAGTGAACTAAAATTGAAAGGCTATAATGACCAATTCAAGTCGCATCGCCGTATGTATTTCAGGACAAATCCGCACTTCAAATGAGAAGTTGAGAGAGATTTCAAAAAAGGCTGATCAGGTCGGTGCGGATGTGTTTATCAGCGTTTGGAAGCAACGCGCCGGAAAAACAATCGAGAGCGGACCAAGGCACATTTCGATCTTGCGCCTATTTGGTGGCGTGGTTGCTATGTTTTTCCCTAAAAACTGGATGTATCAATTTGAAACCATGTTCCGAGACTGGAAAAATATCTTGCCGGACAAACGCCCTGTTACAAAGGCTGAGTTACTAGAAATTTTTCCTGGTGCAATTGTTGAAGTGGAGAATGACCGCCCTGAACTCGATTTACCTGAAGAAAAAAACAGTCTTCGAATGTTGTATAAAATATCCAGATGCAATCTGCTGAAGAAGAACCAAGAAAAATTAAAGGGATACAAATATGATCGTGTTATCCGCGTTCGGCCAGACATGCTTGTCGATTTTAACGTCCTAACTAAACCTGAACTGGAAGAACAAGATCTTCTGGTTTTGCCTAGACGAGGTAATTCGCTGCATGACAAATATTGGTCGGGGTCTTCTGAAACTGACAATACTATGGCAGATTTGTATGAGTATTCATTGAAGCATCGGGTTAGTTCATGGAAAGGTATTCATCAGGAACTTACTGACTATGTTGCCAAGAAGGGTTTCAATCTAATCTGGGCGCAAGCTACAATTTCAGATTTTGTAGCGTTTGGAGACTATGAACCCGATGAAAAATGCGGAATTGCTAGCAGGTTCATCGAAATCTTAAGGGATGAGAACCAAGTGGACCAGTCTGGGATACATCCTACAGTGCTAAAAATCGTTACCAGTTTACTGCAAAATGCTCGTGATTATTCTTGTTTTGAAACCTCCATACAGCCCGATGTTGAGGTCGTCGCTCAATTGGAAACGCTATTGAAAGAAAGTAACAGGTTTGACCAAAACTGGTCACTTTTACCCGTTGTTACGCTCGCATTCGCATGCGACTCAAGGTTCACACCTCATGAAAGAGCCCTTTTTGCATGGCGTGTGTTGCTAGATGATGCACTAACTTGGAAATCTTGGCTAGGTTTCCGAATTCAGAATATTGTTCAGTTATTGCCCGATCGCGGCGCAGAATTGTTGCCATTTGTAACAGACCCAAATAACGCTCCTGACCTAGATTCGGGACAAGATATTGCCAAACGACTGGCTAACCTTTGGGAACGCCGATGGAAAGAATTTGACCGAGCCAGTTTTCTCCAATGCCACGCGGAAATTTCAAATGCGTTTTTTAAAAGCCGCGATGTTCGTTCTGCTATTTACGACCACCTATGGGAAAAAAACCGCCAAGAAGAGTTAATCGCTTTCGCTAGACTGCTTGTCGAAAAGTTTCCAGAACAAAAAAATACCAAAGTTCTATTGGCTAAAACTGAAAGACATTTGAATCTAAATTAATATAGACAAGATCTGAGGATAAATCGTAACCGGTTTCCCCGATGCATAGGCGCGACATGGACCGCGCCGGGGCCGCGCCTCATAGAGTCGCGACCTTTTTCCTTCTAAGGATTGTGTTAGAATACCGGCGCACGACTAATTGTAGGTACAACCATGCTCATAGCTACGTTCGAAGGAAACAGAATTGACGCGTTTTCTGCACAAAAAGGGCCAACGTACTTCTGCCCGCATTGTAGTTGCGAGGTCGTACTAAAGAAGGGCCGAAAGGTCGTGCATCATTTCGCACACAAGCCGCCCGTCAACTGCACATGGGCGAAGGGCGAAACTCGTGCCCACATGGAATCCAAGGTTGTCGTAGCTGATGCCCTAAAAGAAAGAGGATTAAGGGCCGAACTGGAATTCGTGGTGGATACCATGCCGGGGGACCGAAGGGCCGATATCATGGCTTGGTCTCCGAACGGTCAACAAATCGCATTCGAAATGCAGCACACGCCGATAGGGCTAGACGAAATTGAGCGCCGCGCCGGAACATACGCACGGGTCGGTATCGCACAGATTTGGATACCGTTCATAAAGCCGAACGTCTGGACGGACGGTTACAACCGCAGCCTAGGCGAGTTCTTTGTCGAAAAGTATACGCCGCGTCACTTTGAAAGATGGGTACACGGCTTCAACGGCAAGAACGGTATGTGGATGTACGATCCAGCCGAAAAAGAGTTTTGGCTAGGCCGCTTGGCTGGACACCAATACTACATCGAAGAAACAAGCTGGTTTTCCGAAGGTGGCGAAGAAAACTACGCCGGGGGCTTCTACAAGTATTCCAAACGCTTCAAGGAACTGACGCTAGAGGGTCCGTTCAAAGCCGAAGCCCTACGCATTTCCGTGTCTACGCGTCGCGCCTTTAGTTCGCATGAATATCGCTGGCCCGCCGCGCGTATCGTGAACCTTGTACCCGCCTGAACCATGAACGCCTGTGGGAAGACTGTGGGTAGCGAAAAAACGCCCCAAATGAAATCCCAGTTAAGGTATTGATATAGATCGGAAATACTGGGGTATAATGGCGGAGAGACAGTCCGCCGATACCATGTATCATCCATTCCCATATTGCCTCATTTTTCCTTAATAGCATCACCTATATGGCAATTCCAAGTTTCACGGGGTTGCATTCGTTTTGATTGCGTCCCATACTTAAGTATGGGTAAAGGTATGGGACAGGATAAATGGGAAAGCTTAATGCGCTAGCTGTTAAAGGCAAACTACCACCCGGAATGCACAATGACGGAGACGGACTTTATCTACGGGTGGCCAAAACTGGAAGCCGCTCATGGATCCTTCGAACCCGTGTGCATGGAAAGAAGCGGGACATTGGCTTGGGCGGCCTTGCTACGCGCACATTAGCCGAGGCTAGATCCGAAGCTACAGAAATGCGTAAACTGGCTCGCTTGGGGGGCGATCCACTTGCTTTGCGCCGTCGCGCCATACCCACTTTCGAAGAAGCGGCACTACAGGTCTGGAACGAGCAGATCGTTCCAACTGCAAAAAATGAAAAGCACAAGGCGCAGTGGATTAATACGCTGAGACAATATGCGTTTCCAAAACTTGGGGGCAAAACAGTTGATGGCATAAAATCAAATGACGTTATGGCGTCATTGCTTCCAATTTGGCTTGAGAAGCCTGAAACAGCTAGGAGAGTGCGCCAGAGGCTGCGTACCGTGTTTGACTGGTGCATCGTTAAAGAATACCGCGAAACGGCCAACCCTCTTAGCGGAATTGAAAAGGCACTTCCCAAACAACGAGACAAGGTTAAGCATCACAAATCGCTGCCTTATGGCGAGCTTCCAGCCCTGATGTATCGGCTTGAGGAAGTGAAAGGAGTTGGTGCCATGGCATTACGGTTCACCATTCTGACTGCAGCGCGCTCTGGAGAGGTCAGGGGAGCCCGCTGGCAGGAGATTGACGGAAATTCGTGGACAGTGCCCGCTGGGCGCATGAAAGGCGGTGTGGAGCACCGCGTACCGTTGAGTGGCGAGGCTCTGGAAATTCTCGAAGACTTAAAGGGATATGACGATGACCTAATATTTCCCGGATCGCAGCGCGGCAAACCTCTTTCCGACATGTCTTTGTCTGCCGTTCTAAAGAGGATGAATGTCCCTGTAACTGTCCATGGCTTCCGATCTACATTCCGTGATTGGGTTAGTGAGCGCACGAGTACTCCGAGAGAAATTGCTGAAATGTCTTTAGCCCATACCGTCGGAAACGCAGTTGAGAAAGCTTATGCTCGATCTGATCTATTCGAAAAGCGTAAGACGCTAATGGATCGCTGGGCTGCGCATTGTTGTTCGCGCACTGGTGATGTTGTTCATATTGGGGCCACACGATGAGACTTGGGTATCAAATAAAATCCTTTTCTCAGGCCAATTCAGCGAGTCAGAAAATAGGATGAGAACTTCTAAATCAAAAACCATGTATCTCTGTGATTGCTGGATCGAGGCATACGAGTTTGTGGTGAGATTCAACAGTGAAGAAATGATTAAAGTAGAGTTTATTGGCGATGTATTGGATGTGGCCAGCAATTATCACGCTAAGACGAATATGCTAATATGGAGATTTCTTAAACGGAACCCATGCTACTATCTGACCGAGGCCGGCGAACCAGTTGCATTGGCCCAAAAGTGGCTGAAAATTCCCTCAAAGAACTTGGAGATTGCGGGAAATAATATGTACATTTTGCGCAATGGGATTCTTGGTGAGGGAGACCGCGAGCAAATATGTTCGGACGAGACTTACATGACAGAAGTATTGGGGGCTGCAAAGGGGCGACCGATTGTTGTTATATCCACAGACTGGAAAAAGTTTATTTTAAGACAAGCACCAGATGCCCAAATTGATCTGGAAACTCCTGAAGGGCGTACATGCTATATTATAGAGCTCTGGGATACTGGAGCTGCAACAAAAAAAGCAGAAGCGGTTGATCAAATGATGGGATTGGGTGCCAGCAAGACTGAAGCAAGACAAGCCTGGGTAGACGCTCGACGCACAAAACGCCCCGACATGGGGAATCGTGGACGGAAAGCTAGCCCAAAGAATTAAACGAAAATTTAATCAACCAAAATAATTAATCGAACCACAATTTTAATTGATTTCCTCCTGATCCATATTGGCTCGTATCTTATCATATGAGGACGAACCAATGACAGATAGGCTCTTATCAACTAAAGAACTCCGCGTCGTTCTTGGGGGAATGGCCCCGAGTACAATGTATAGGCACATTGCCAATGAACCTAGCTTCCCCCAGCCAATTAAAATTGGCCATCTGACACGCTTCCGAGACAGCGACTTGCAAAAATACATTGAATTATCCGCGGAAAGTGCAGGTTCCTAGAAAGCGGCATCTATCGCTTCAAACAACTTGAGGTTCCCTTTGGGTGGTTTCAATTTGAGCAGTACAAATTCAAGTGCAAAAGTAAATTGTGATCGGTGGAGGGTTAACTAGACAGTGGCTCCGATCATAGAAGGCATACCACGGGGCGGGATCACATGCCAAAGGCAGTCCGAAAGGCCGAAGCCTGATCCCCGGCACAGCGTAAACGGTGTCGAAAGTAGCGGCTGACTAACTGGCAGAAACGCATGACCAGTTGGGCCTAAAGCGACGGGCTGGCTCCATCGAGCAGACTTTCACGCTAAGGGCATAGGGGCTAACTCGGATCATTGATCGGGGCTAGTCTTCCTATGCCTTTTGCTCAAAACTTCACCATTGAGCAGAGCATACGATGCAATCGATTTGATAGGTTGGGTGTTCTTATCAAAAGCTATCGTAAATAATACCATAGTGCCATTAACGACAACCAACTTACGACAAAAATAAAATGAAATTTAAGTTCCGAAACTCCAGCGTCCAAAGCTTCATTCCTTGAGACTCCCCATGCGAAAAATGTAAGAACTGCAACCGATAATGCTTGTATTATTTCTAAACTAGGAATTTTGAACACCTATCGTTTCTTTATCAAAATACATGGATTTGAATTGTTAGAACGCAGACCATTTCACTATCTAATCTCCATATTTTCGCAACGATATTGCAGCATAAATCAGAAATACTGCGGCGACGCCCAAGTCCAAAGCTTGCCAGATCTGTCTTTCAAAATGAACCGTTGCTAATGGATTGAACAGCAATGTAACCCCAGCGAAGACAAATATCCAACAAGTTGACGATCCACCACCCTTAAACTCAATAACTGATAACGCGACAGCACTCGCGCAAACAACCAGTCGTAAAAACTGATAATACCCATATGGCCAATCCCCAATGGCCACAATCAGCATTGCTGCAGGAATGAGTGGCAGAGCTAATCTAACCACTTGAGGCGTCCCGCTCCCGAATGCGTTGTCGTAATTTAGCTTTTCGGGCTTGAATTTCGAGGCTTAGCCAGGAGTCTTCATTGCTTCTTGTAAAGATCACATACAGCAGACTTAATAAGAAATATGGGCTCATTACCACAAGTATTTCGCTCAATGGATCATTGTACGGTTTGGGATTGACCAGGCTGAACGCCGAAACAACCGACATCAACAATAAAAACAAACCGGCCAAAATCAGCAGCCACCTAAGTATTCGCATTTTAGCCGCTCCCCTATAATTTGCACCCACATCAAGATAAGATGATATTCAAGTCAAAACCAGCCAAACATTCGAAAATAGCATGAGTATTGGTAAGTATGGGGCCAGTGCCCCTTCTACCGAGGCTCCATAGCGCGCGTTGTTATCCCCTATGCCACAGAATCGGAGCATGGCACCTTTTTCCGTATGGTAAGCCCTTTCAAGTTTGCGGAGTGGCCTGGGCAACATCATAAGCAAAAGACCAGCTCAATACTGGGAAAACACTTCGGCACTCTGTTATTGCTTTTCTTACCCGGTCAGCATGACTGTTTCATAGGAATTCTTTGACAACCAAGCTAGGGCCAAAACTGAGCTATAAGCATATGTTCAGTATAATGCAGCCGAAACGCACGTTCCTTGCTTGCGTTGGTTGTGCTCATCTACGCCAAACGATGTTGCGACCACCATTCGTCAGTCAACGGCATGCGGCGCCCCACAGCGCCCTTCATGCCTTTCGCGGGCACTTTCCACATATTTCCCCCTACCTCCCGCCAGCGCGCTCCGCAGACCCCTTCTGAGCGCGCTGCAAGCAGGAGCGTGAAGCACAATGCCATGTGCGCCAATTGCGAAAAGGCGACGCAACCCTTCTGGGCGGTAGGTTCAACATGTGACTACATTGCCGCTAAAGAGGGCGCGGAGCCCGTTGTAAATGATTGCTCAGATTGTGCAATGAGCGGTACTTATGTCCAAAATGGCGAGGTGAACACAAGCTTTGCTTGCGCCTTCAGCCTCGTGGAAGCCTGCCGTTTTTGCGGGAACGGGATAACGCCGGGCGAATACGCGATGTTGGATAATGGGCTCTGCGGTTACTGCTCGCACAGAGCGGATAAAATCATGCGAGAGTGAGTGTGAAGCGGCGTTGTGCCGGAGAGTGAACCTTGGTGAAGCCAATTCTTCTAACACGAAGAAACTCTTATTGCATTCGCATGTGTTAGCATGCAAAATTCAACTCAAAGTTCGTAGCGGTGAATCTGGCGCAAATTTCCAAAAGGTGCAAACATGGTAGGTCGAGATAGCGTTAGCGGCGAAACTATTGAGGATCTAACGTCGCGGATTAACTCAAATACAGATAGCGGCGAAGTTGTTACTACTGATCTTTCAACTAGCCAGAGGATAATCGCGCGCGTTACCGACGGAATTTATCGTGAACCTTGGGCAGCATTTCGCGAGTTAATCGCCAATGCTTATGACGCCGACGCTACCCGAGTTATCTTAGAGACAGGCGCGCCGGATTTTAGTCAGGTGATCATCCGGGACAATGGAAATGGTATGACACGTGAAACAGTGGCATACGTCGTGAAATCTATTGGTGGCAGCTCCAAAAGGACAGTAACTGGTCAGACCTATAATACTGTTTCGAGCGACAGTTCTGATATGAGCCCCGGTGGCCGCCCTCTCATCGGTAAGATAGGGATCGGTTTATTTGCCGTTGCACAGCTAACGCAGCATTTTCAGATTATCACCAAAGCTGCAGGAGACAGCTTCAGAACCTCTGCAACTATAGAGCTGAGAACACACGATGAGGAGCGAACGTCTGAAGATGATGGCAGTGATTTTGTCGCTGGGGAAGTTTCGATAACGAGCGAAACAGTTCATGAGAGCGACAAAGATACTCACGGCACAACCATAGTACTTTATGAGCTTAAACCAGAGATCAGACGCTCGCTACAAAGCAACAGGCGTTGGAGGTTATCTGAGACTATCGGCCCAGATTCCCAGGCGGTTCGAGCTGCACCTACTTATCATATTGGCGCACTGCCCAAACAGATACCTGGGTATATAGATGGCATTGAGCCAAATTTTCCTTGGTCTCAAAACGACTCACCAACTGAAAAATTTAAGGCATTAGTTCAAGCTGCTGCCGATATCTCTGGGCGGTCAAAAGCACCAGCTTTGCTGGAGCATTTTGATGACTACATGAAGCTGATATGGCAACTAAGTTTGGCGATGCCGCTGGATTATATCGATGGGCATCCATTCGATAGCGTAGATGCCAACGGCATGATGTTCCTTGAAGCACCGGCTGGAGCACGGACTGCGACATTTATTGAATTGGAAGGACAGAGCTTGCGTAGCAAACTAGGCCTTTCGTCCGGCAATGAATCAAAAAGACTACCATTTAAAGTGTTTGTTGACGGCGTGGAACTCAAGCGGCCGATTACTTGTCCATCTGAGTTGCGTCGAGCCTCTCGGATAAAGGCACCAATGATGCTAGCCGGGAAGGTCACCAGCGCATTCAAAGACGCAGAACTGGAAAGAGCGGGCGGCCAGCTTTCGTTTGAGGCTTATCTGTATTGGAACAGTCAGATTGTTCCCAAGGAAACCCAGGGTGTCTTGATCAGAGTTCGAGAAGCAAGTGGAACACTTTTTGATCGAAGTTTTCTTGACTATCAAACTTCGGAACAGAATAGATTGTCGCAGATAAGTGCTGAGATTTTTGTGAAACAGGGTCTCGATAGCGCCATCAACATCGACCGTGAGTCATTCAACTACAGTCACCCCCATTTTCTGTACATCCAGAAGTGGCTACATCGAGCCATTAGGTTAATGATAAACCGCAATAAGGGACTGGGGAAGGAAGATCTGGATGCTGAGAGGAAGGTCCAGAAAGTAATCGTTGATAGAGGCATAGTTACAAGTGCAGTGAAGGTCTGGGAGACCAAGCGGGGGGAGGAATCTGATCCTCCTATTGTTTTTTCCAAAACAGAGGCAGCGACAGAGCTTGCAGAGGAAATTGGAGGAATTGAAGTCGATTGGGCCGCGTCCGGTAGCAACTTTCATGCTGCAAAATCATCAGCAATCGCAATTGTTTTGGAGGCATATGGAGTGTTGGGTCAGCTTGACATGAATGAGCGCGCCAAGCTGATCCGAGACATACTTAGCGTGCTGGAAGAAGATTGATGGCTAATGAAGATGATGATTTGGAAGAAGACATCGGAAGTAGTGTCTTACCAGTTGAGGTTGAGCAAGCCGCAGTGCCCATTGCTCTGGATACACTACAACCTTGGCACCGCCCCAGAAAACAATATGTCCGTGAAAGACAGTGGCAGTCTTGCACCCGCCACTTGATTCAGCGATTGCAAAGAAGTCAGGCTCCGTCATTGCGCGACGGAAAACTCAACTACATGACATTGCCTGGAATTGATCATTTTGATGTTGAAGTGATTGGGCAAACGGTTAATGCGGAAGGCCTTAAACTTGAAGCCACAGGCTTTATGTCGGAGGCGGAAAGCCATCCCATCAAAGCTCGGTCACAAGTCCGCGCTGATGCGCTCATAAAGCGCGGGTTGATGGTGGACACATCGATTACGTTTCCTTATAGCTTTGAGGACTTGTCGTCTCGAAGAACCCAAGCATATCGTGAAATTAAGTCACGCGCACCATTTCACATCATTAATGTTGATGCATGCGGATCAATAGCTCTACCGAGAGCGCAACAATCATCTAGAATTATCAATGCTTTACATAGCTTAATTGAATTGCAATTTGAAACTATGAACGACCCTTGGACATTGTTTTTGACGACTGATGCGCGACCCGAAAACTTATCGCCAGAGGTCATTGAAGCCCTCGACGATGCAATCCGGCAGAATGCAGCTGACTCTGATACGTTTAGAGATGGAGCAATCGGCTGTATTGGTGTCGATGGACAGGATATAGAAGCCGCTCTCGCAAGCGCACACGATGATCCCAACAGATTTGTTAATAAATATAGTCTAGGCTTGTCCAAATGGCTCCTTCACAACGCTGCAGAGCAAGGCTGGGACCTGAAATCAAAGGTGTTCTTCTGTTATTCTACCCGTCCCAGTGAAGACAATGATGTCTCCATGCCTTGTCTTGCGTTTGAATTCAGGCGCAGACCACTGTTAATGGATGACCCGTTCGGTGCAGTTCAAAACCGCAATCCTCCTCAAGAGGCTCCCATTGATTTTTCAGCTATTGCCTTACAACGTGCGACAGAGATGGAGAATCTTGATCAACTATTTGCTGAAGATGATGAAGTCAGGCGAGAGTTTTCTCAAAAACAAAGAAATCTCTTAGAGATCGCGGGTTATTCTGCAGACGCACTTGACGAATTTGATGCCCAATTTATGGGGTAGATGCTCGATGAAATGGATTTTGCGATTGCTCTTGCTAGCGGTGGTGGCACTGCTTCGCTAACTTGGGAAAACTGTGCAGACAGTGTACCCTGCAATACAAAATCTTTAGGAAATCCTTGAAGTAACATTGCTTCATACACACTCAGTCTGCGAGAACAGTTTGGATGAACGTGAACTTCTCGGTGACCATAAGACACAGTGTAGCTGGGCTTATCCCAGCCGAGGGTTTTAAAGCTACGGCCGGTCGATCTCCCTGGGGTCAAATTGGCGTTGCTGAATTTAGGAGACTTAGGTGTCATACACCAATGATTAGGATGAACAGGGAAATGTTCCAAACCTTTTGACTTATTGAAATACACTGGATCAGGAAGGCCGAATATGGCATCGCGAACGGTAGGCATCGAAGGGCACAGTTGTGGCGGCACCCAAGAAGAGGCTAATCTACTTTTGTTAAGCGCGACGAGTATTATCCTCCGCCGCCTCTGGGCTACGCCAAAGTTTGCAGCGTTATAAATGTCGACATGAACGTCAAATCCCGCCATTTCGAGGCGTTTGATTTCTCTCCCTAATAACTGTCCACCATCAGCTTTGGCGACCTCAGGAACATTTTCCATGACGATGAAATCCAACTCGGACCTTTTGCGATGCAAGAGCAAGGCATGATCAAAGAATTTCTCGACCATCATCCTTCGAGGATCATCGACACATTTTGAAGAATTACCACGACTAAAGCTTTGACAGGGCGGTCCACCAATAACTCCACGTGGCGAAAAGTATTTGCCAAAATCGCGATCGAAGTCACAAAGAGACAATTTTGACACATCCCGCACATAGGCGTTCTGGGTCTTTCGGACCGAGTTATGTGATGCAACCGCAGGCGCTCGTAAATCGTAGGCTAATCCAATTTCAAAACCGACTTGTTCAAAGCCCAAATCCAACCCTCCACAACCACAAAACAAGCTTAATATCAATGGCTTGAATGATTCTGAATCGTCATTGTGATTAGATGCATTAGTGGATTGTTCACCGAAGATTGCAGATTGCTCTGTTTTGTTGTGTGGTGTTGGGTCGTTCATGCATGCTTTGTAGCCGTTTTAGATGCGAGCACAAATGCTTTTTTGCTACTATCAATCTTTACTACCGCAAAATCATGGCTCCAAAAAGCGAAGTAGGACCTTTATAGGTGGGTGGATCACTGGAAGAGGCAAAGTCCGGTTTAGGTTAACTACACCGTATCTGTATTTAGTTCAGTGAAAGGCAGCAATGGGCCGTCTTTGACAACGGCCCAATTTGTTAGATTTCGATAGCTTCCGAGATCGCCAAGGCATCTTCGAGTTCAACGCCGAGATACCGAACCGTGCTGTCCATCTTGGTGTGACCCAACAATAGCTGGACGGCGCGCAGGTTGCCCGTTTTCTTGTAAATCTGGGTCACTTTTGTTCACCGCATCGAATGAGTGCCATAAGCCGCCGCTTCCAGCCCGATCGATTCAACCCAACCTCTTACAATTCGTGTATACTGACGCGTTGAAATATGCAGCCGCTCGTGAAAACGGCCTGGCCAGAGGAATTCGGATCCAATCATCAGCGGATCGTCCATCCATTTTGCAACAGAAGCTCGCGTGCCTTCAGAAATTTCAAACCGAACTGGCTTTTGGATCTTGCTTTGTAGAACAGACGCCCGGCCTTTGATCTGGCCGGCTGCCATCACATCGGCGACTTTCATCCGCACGAGATCGCATGCGCGCGATTTACTATCGATTGCTAAATTGAACAGTGCAAGGTTGCGATAGCTCTTCGCCAAACCGCGACAGCGCTTTAAACCCATTTTAGCCGATCCCCTCGCCAAAATTCTCCTCCAGCTCCTTGCAGGTAAATATCTTTCGAATTTGGCCGAAATCGGAGTTTTTCAACAGAATAGGCCGGAAGCGGTTGTTCTTCACGAGTAAGACCTCAATCTGCTTGGCGTCAGTGAAGATAGTCCATTTAAAGAAGCTCACCCGACCGTAATCCTGCCCAAACACGAGAACTAGCTATGTAACTGCTGCCTTCGGCTTCTTTTAACAGATAAGCGCTCCGATATAGTTTTCTTGGATTATTAATAATACTATCTGGCAGTGAAATTAGGATATTTCGGCGTTCGTCAGATGTCAGTAATTCCCATGCCTCTTTGTCCCTTAGATAATTTTCCTGATGCTGTGCAGCTCGGTACATTGCACCAGATAGAAACCGCCGGATATTGTGTGGATGCTCCGGCACCTGAACACGCCCACCGTGCTTCACACACTTGGTTGCACTCCTCATAGCGGGGTTACGACATAATTGACCATCTCGGCGCCTAGCGCGGCACCTGGGAGATTCCTGCATGGCTTTGAGGCCCTTGGATCTGCCTGCTTTGGTAAGGTTGTCTGGCATTGGACATCCGCGTGCTTTGGGTAACGGTATCGTTCGAGCCGCTTCTGCAACTTTGTCGAAAAATTCTGATTGTCGTTTGGTTGGCATTAGGCGGCGCCTCAATCATTGTAAAATCGTATTATACGATGAAATGGTCAAAATAAGAAATTGAAACTATCGGAAGGTGTCCAATACAGGAAATTGGCGCTGCGATTGGGGTGGGCCGGGGGGGTGGGGGTATCACTTAAGATCAACCCAGAATATTTCGCCTTTCCAGCAGCCGCCTAGGGGGCGCACCAAACGTTACTATCTAACGAGGGTTAAAGTCCGGAGCAAATTCAATGTATGGGATAATGTATGGCTTGTTGCTCTGGAAATCTTATAATAATATTATAAAACAACGACTTATAAAGCTATAGTGGCGGAGAGACAGGGATTCGAACCCTGGGTAGGGTTGCCCCCACAACGGTTTTCGAGACCGCCCCGTTCGACCACTCCGGCACCTCTCCACGGTTGATTTCACTAAGGTTTTCGAAACGGGTATGCAAGCGGAAAAAAAGTTTCCCACCATATTTGGTACTGTAACCTGTCGTCTGGAAATTTTGTTGGAGATCGCGCTTGCTGCCCTTGCTGGGGCATGCCCCGGCAAGGGCGATCCAATCTGGTATTCCATGGCATTGCAAAACCAACCATGGAGAACCGAAAATGGACAGACAGAAGGATACAGGCGTTGAGGCGATCATGGAACAACTGATCGA
>Ga0316205_10002179_pt1 | contig 21182 bp, 21 predicted proteins | sample 3monthpyrite_MG_FD_204941 | JGI IMG/M metagenome (GOLD analysis project Ga0316205, IMG submission 204941) | Microbial mat bacterial communities from mineral coupon in-situ incubated in ocean water Damariscotta River, Maine, United States -... | ecosystem: Environmental > Aquatic > Marine >... | reverse complement strand
GTTCGCGATAGGGCGTTGTGTTGTATTGCGAGCGGTAGCATTTGGAAAAATGCGACGGGCTGGCAAAGCCGCAGGCCAGCGCCACATTGATCACCGACATATCGGTCTGCATCAGCAGGTTGCGGGCCTTTTGCAGGCGCAGCTCCATATAGTAGCGCTTTGGAGAACGGTTGAGGTAGCGCCGGAACAGACGTTCCAACTGGCGGGTGGACATGCCCACATCCTGGGCCAGGATGGAGGGGCTGATCGGTTCTTCGATGTTCTGCTCCATCATCTGGATCACAGCCGAAAGCTTCGGATGGCGCACGCCGATGCGCGTCGGCACCGACAGGCGCTGGGTGTCCTGATCGGTGCGGATGGAGGAATAGATCAACTGATCGGCTACCGCATTGGCCAGTTCCTCGCCGTGATCATCTGCAATGATCTTGAGCATCAGATCAATGGAGGACGTGCCGCCCGCCGTGGTCAGACGGTTGCCATCCACAACGAATACCGATTTTGTCAGGATGACATCCTCGAATTCCTCGGCGAAACTGTCCTGGTTTTCCCAATGAATGGTGGCCTTCTTGCCATCCAGCAACCCGGCCTTGGCCAGGCTATAGCTGGCCGTGCACAACCCGCCGATCACCGGCCCGCGCCGCGACTCGCGACGCAACCAGTTGAGAATGTTCTTGGTCGTGGCCGCCTGCACATTGATCCCGCCGCAGACCAGGATCACATCATCACGTGAAAACTCGGCCAGATCGGATTGCAGTTTGAATTCGGTCTGGTTCGAGCAGGTGACGCTTTGCCCCCCTTCACCGGCCAACACCCAGGAATACAATGGCTTGCCGGCCATGCGATTGGCAATCCGCAGGCTTTCAACCGCGCTGGCGAAACACAGCATGGTGAAACTATCCAGCAAAACGAATACAAACCGTTTTGACTGATCGCCGGGCGATTTTTGAGCGCGTGAAGTGGTCACGAAACGGCATCCTTTGCCAGAACAGGATCGAAAGATACCAAACAGGTTTTGTGGGGTGGTTCAAGCAGATCGGCGGCCACAAGTAATGAATTCGGCGCAATATACGATGTTTGCGCTACCTTTTCGGGTTTACGGCGATTTGTTTCCAACGGTATAACGACGCCTGAACTGAAATCTTGGAGCAGCCAAATGAGCAATTGGACCAAATCAAGCTGGCGGGCCCTGCCGCGCATCCAAATGCCTGACTACACCGACCCCGCGGCGTTGCAGGCGGTTGAAAACCGTTTGGCCAGCTATCCGCCGCTGGTATTTGCCGGCGAAGCGCGCCGCCTGAAGGCCGAGTTGGCCAAGGCATCACGTGGCGAAGCCTTCTTGTTGCAAGGTGGCGATTGCGCCGAAAGCTTTGCCGAGTTCTCTGCCGATGCCATTCGCGACACGTTCAAGGTGATGCTGCAAATGGCGATGGTGCTGACCTATGGCGCCAAGGTTCCGGTGATCAAGGTTGGGCGTATGGCCGGACAGATGGCCAAGCCACGTTCGGCGCCGAGCGAGACAATCAACGGTGTGGAACTGCCCAGCTATCGTGGCGACATCATCAACGGGTTCGATTTTACCGAAGCCTCGCGGGTGCCTGACCCCGAACGGATGTTGCAAGCCTATACCCAGGCCGCGGCCACGCTGAACCTGCTGCGCGCCTTTTCCACGGGCGGCTATGCCGATGTCCATCAGGTGCACGCCTGGACCCTGGGCTTCACCGCGGGAAAGGGGGCCGACAAATACCGCGATGTGGCCGACCGGATTTCCGACACGCTGGACTTCATGGAAGCCGCCGGCGTATCTGCCGACGCAGCCCATACGTTGCAAACGGTGGATTTCTTCACCAGCCACGAGGCGTTGTTGCTGGAATATGAAGAGGCGTTGTGCCGTATAGACAGCACAACGGGCCTGCCCATTGCAGGCTCGGGTCATTTCATCTGGATTGGCGATCGCACCCGGCAACCCGACGGTGCGCATGTTGAATTTGCCAGCGGTGTGCAAAACCCGATCGGCCTGAAATGCGGCCCGACAATGACCAGCGGTCATCTCAAGGCTTTGATGGCCAAGCTGAACCCCAAGAACGAGGCCGGGCGTTTGACATTGATCGCGCGCTTTGGCGCAGGATCGGTGGGTGAGCATTTGCCACGCCTGATCCGTGCGGTGCAAGAGGAAGGCGCCAATGTCGTCTGGACCTGTGACGCGATGCATGGCAACACCATCAAAAGCTCGACCGGCTACAAGACGCGGCCCTTTGACAGTGTCTTGCGCGAAGTGCAGGAATTCTTTGCCATTCACGGCGCCGAAGGGACCGTGCCGGGCGGCGTGCATTTTGAAATGACGGGCCAGGATGTCACGGAATGCACCGGGGGCGTGCGCGCCTTGACGGATGAGGATTTGTCAGACCGGTATCACACCGCCTGCGATCCACGCCTGAATGCCAGCCAATCGCTGGAGCTGGCGTTCCTTGTGGCAGATGAGCTGGCCAACCGGCGCACGCAGGTTGCGGCAGCCGCGGCCGGCTAAACACGATGGCAGTATGAAAAAAAGGCCGCTCCAGGAAACTGGGGCGGCTGTTTTCGTTTTGGCAGTATTTCAGTCCGCAGAATAGACCAGTCGCAAATGTGGATGTTTCGCGGGGGCCGATGCGGGCTGAAAGGGGGTTTGCTCTTCCCGGGCAAAGGCGATCTGGCGGATCTTGGGACGCAGCGGGGCCGATGCGGCCGTGTCCAAGTGCCGGGTCGCACAATGGGCGGTGTCAAAACGGCGCGGCGTGCGGCCGATGACGCCTTTGGTCTGCAAACAGGCCAGAACACGGTTGGTGCGGCCGTTGTCGCCCACCAGCGGCGCCATGAACAGCCGTCCGTCCATCTGCGCACGCCCGGGCCCGCCCTTGGAACTGACTTCAAGATCAGCCAGACGCGGGCCGTTGCAGACCCGCTCAATCGCATTTGCGATCTGGGACCGCGCCGATGGGGCGAAAAGCGCGGTGAGCGGCATGCCCCGCACCTCCATGCCCAGAATATCATTCAAATGGCGGCCTGAAAGCCGGATTCGCCCGACACCCGGCGCGATTCGCTCCAGCAAGAAGGCGTATTCCAGGGCGTCTTCCATGCCCCGGGGATCAACCGCCGAGCGTGGGGGTATCTCGCCACTTTCATACAGTCCTTGCCAATAGCCTTCGACCTGCGCAATCGCTGGAAAATACATTACAAAAATCCCCTCAGTAACTCATGCCAATAATATCGGCACTCTGGACCCACCCCATAGGATCACATGCTTTGATTGCCACCTTGCACCGGGCGTTGCCGCCCGACAGATGCTCTGTTAACCCTACAGCAAGATTGATTGCCGATGTGTTAACATGGCACAAATGTGGCAGAAATTGGCCGAAAAACTTAACGAATGGTTAATGTGCATGCTCAATTCTATGACAGGCTTTGCCGCCCAGACCGGAGCCGAGGGCGACTGGAAATGGAGTTGGGACATCCGCAGTGTCAACGCGCGCGGCCTGGATGTGCGCCTCAGGGTTCCTGATTGGATTCAAGGGCTTGAAACCGAGTTAAGGGCGCGGGTCCGCGCTCGGTTGGCGCGGGGCTCGGTGACGGTTTCGCTGCGCTTGCTCAAGGATGAGCGGCAGGGCGCGGATGAGTTGTCATTGACACCCGAGTTGATCACGGGCGCGCTGGACACTTTGGCCACGATCGAGGCGTTGGCGCAGGATCGTTCGGATCTGGATTTGGCGCCCGCCTCTGCCTTTGACGTTTTCCAGATGGTGCGCCGTGCCAGAGGCGATGATGATCTCAGCCCCGAGGCCAACAAGGCGCTGGCCAAAACCTTGCTGGCCGATTTTGACGCTGCCTTTGCGGATTTTGTGCGCTCGCGTGCCGCCGAGGGCGAAAAGCTGGCCGCCGTCTTGCAGAGCCAGGTCGCCCGGATTGATGCGCTGACCAATGATGCAACCCAAGAGGCCAGCCACCGCGCCGCCGGCATGAGCGAGAATTTCACCCGCGCCGTTCAAAGGATGATGGAAAATGCCGAGACGATAGACACCGATCGCGTGCATCAGGAAATCGCGCTCATGGCGGTCAAGGCCGACGTTACCGAGGAACTGGACCGGCTGCGCGTGCATGTGGCCGCCGCACAAGACCTGCTGGCGGCCAATGGCGCAGTCGGGCGCAAGCTGGATTTCCTGACACAAGAATTCAACCGTGAGGCCAACACCTTGTGCTCCAAGTCGCAATGGCCAGAGATTACACGCATTGGGCTTGACCTGAAAGCCGTGGTCGATCAGATGCGCGAGCAAGTCCAAAACGTTGAATAGGGGAGGCAGATATGCAAGATCGCCGTGGATTGTTGATCATTTTATCCTCGCCTTCTGGTGCTGGCAAATCCACTTTGGCGCGCAAATTGATGGCATGGGACAGCACGTTGTCGTTTTCCGTCTCTGCCACGACCCGCGTGCCGCGCGACGGTGAAGTGGATGGCCAGGATTATCATTTCATGGATGAGGCCGGTTTCCGTGACATGGTTGCCAGAAACCAGATGCTGGAACACGCCCATGTATTCGGCCATTTCTACGGCAGCCCGTTGGGCCCGGTCGCCACATCAATAGAAGCCGGGCGGGACGTTTTGTTCGACATTGATTGGCAAGGCGCGCAGCAAATCCGCAATTCCGATCTGGGCAAGCACACCTTGTCTGTTTTCATATTGCCGCCGTCGATCATCGAGCTGCGCCGGCGCCTGGAGAACCGGGGCCAGGACAGCGATGAAGTGATCGCCAAACGCATGCAGAAAAGCTGGGACGAGATCAGCCATTGGGATGGTTATGATTATGTCCTGGTCAATGAAGATCTTTCAGCCACCGAAGACCAGTTGAAAACGATCGTCTCGGCGGAAAGGTTGCGCCGTGAACAACAGCCCGGACTGGCCGATCATGTGCGCAAACTGCATGCCGAATTCTCGGAGCGGCAGTCATGATTTTTGCCCTTGGTGATCTGCGCCCGACGATAGACCCGACCGCCTGGGTGGCACCGGATGCCAATATCATCGGCCAATGTGCCCTGGGGCCGAACAGTTCCGTGTGGTTCGGTGCAACATTGCGGGGCGACAATGAGCTGATCAGCCTGGGCGCGGGCAGCAATATTCAGGAAAACGCGGTGCTGCATACTGATTTGGGGTTTCCACTACGCATAGGCGCCAATTGCACGATCGGCCACAAGGCCATGCTGCACGGCTGCACCATAGAAGATGGGGTATTGATTGGAATGGGGGCGACCGTGCTGAACGGCGCGGTGATCGGGCAGGGGGCCCTGATCGGGGCGGGCGCCTTGATCACGGAAAACAAGCATATCCCCGCCGGCGCGCTGGTGGTGGGAAGCCCGGGCAAGGTTGTGCGCCAGCTGGACGCCGCCGCACAAGCAGAGCTGATCCGCTCGGCCGAGGGCTATCAGGCCAATGCGCGCAAATTTTCCGAAAGCCTGACACTGATTTAATATCAGTGCCTTACGCTGCTTTTCTGATACATGCTTTCCGTTGGCAGCGTGTCCAGAATGATCAGGTCGACATCCAGGCCAGGGCACAAAGCGGCGATTTCCGACAGGATCAATCTGGGATTGGGCATCGCCTGGGAAACAATTCGGTAGCGGCCATAGAAATCTATCGAGTGCAGAAATTGCGCCAGGTCCAGGCAATCAAAACTGCGGGTGACCATCGGTGACAAGACCACATCCGGCGCAATAGTTTCGAATAGTTCCGGGCATAGTTCCGAGAACTCGGAATAGGCCAGATCCGACGTGCCATGCAACAAACGCCCGGTCTCTCGCCAGAGCCCGATCTCACCCACAGCCAGAATGACCGACCGATGTTGGTCTTCACGTTCGCGAAGTCTCACGGAAAGTTTTTCGCTACGTTTGTTTAGTAAATCGCTCAACGGCATGCTCCTGCGGATAACGCTGATCTGATACTGCGACGTAGGATGAATGTGCCAAATTGCATCGGCACGCGCAATACTCTACTTAGAGTTGAGCGTCGATTTTTAACAAATTATTAGGAAACAAACCAAAACAAGTATCTCTGTGGGTAAGTATCACCGTTCAACCCACGTGAAATTCAACAAGAAACAGACAGAAACCCCCCGATTTGCCGCAAAAGCCACTAAATATCATTCTGGTCGATATAGATAATCAGCGCATGGATTCGATTGTTTATCATTTCGAAGCCAAAGGCTGTCATGTGGACATCTATAGCAACGGTCAGGCGGCCTTGTTTGGGGCCAGGCAATCAGAACCAGATTTGCTGATCACCAACTGGATGTTGCCGGGAATGACCGGGATCGAGGTGACAGCGGCTGTGCGTGCGGATCCAAATCTCAATTCTTTGCCCATTTATGTGCTGGGATACGGAGAAGACAGCATCAGCAAACTTCGCGCGCTCGATGCCGGGGCAAATGCCTATTTTCAGGGCCGGAACATGCTCAACAAATTGGTGCAAAAATTTGAAGCTGACTTTGATCCGTTTCCACAATCGCCGCGCGCCAGGCCGCTGTCTGGCGCGGGCATTGTGATCGAGCCGTTGACCAGGACTGTCTTTTTCCAAGGCCAACCGGTGCGGCTGAGCCCGACGGAATATGACATTCTGTATCTGCTGGTCAGCCGACCGGAAAAGGTGTTCAGCAGAAAGAACATCATCGATCTGGTCTGGGGCCAGGATGCGGCGATCGATAACCGGACGGTGGATGTTCAGATCGGAAGATTGCGACGGGCGCTCAAGATGGGGGATCGTCTGGATCCAATTAAAACCGTGCACGGCAAGGGATATAGGCTGACTTATTAATGTATTTGGCAGTGTCTTACTTTACATAATACTGATTATCGGTTTTAACTATACGCGATCCGACTGGGTTGCCCGCGATGCCCTTTTCCAAAAGAAACGCCTATCTCGACCAAATTGGTCCTAAGGGATAATCCTTGTTCGGCGTGTCGTCTCGTGCGGCGCTTCTCTGCCGAACTTGGCGGACATTTGCAGCACGGCACGTTTGGCTGTGCGGCGCGGGTGGTTCATCTGGCCCTGTGATGCGGGCGGTGTTTTCATGAAACCTGCGCCCTGCCCTTGCGCTTGCCAACGCGCGGTCACGCCGCCAACGCGGCCCCGCGAAGCTTGAGCTTGGGCGCTGATTGCTGCGCCCTTTGTTGAAGATTTGGCCGCCAGGCATCCGCCACAACGACGGAAAGTCGTCCTGCCAAAGCTGCGACAAGAGCTGTCAAAACCTACAGAACCCGCGCATGTTGCATGCCCGGCAGGTCAGGATTGGGCGCAACAGCCCGCTCTGAAATGCGCTGCCATGGCGCCAAGTCCTTAATGTAATTGCAAAATGCAACTGAATTGGGCAGTTTGGAGCTGGGATGCAGAACAGGAACTTTCCAAACGACCTCGCGCGACTGCGCCATGGGCCCCACTGGGATGACAGCCTTGCCTGTTCTGGTTTTACCCTGTGTATCGATGATGGGCGGAGCCATGTTGCTTGATTATCTAGAAGGTCTGAATGAATGCCGCTCGGTCGAGACGGTCTGGACTCATCATCTTGCGGCCATGGAAGAATTCGGTTTCCAGCGCGTTTTCTATGGCTTCACCCGAGCGCGCAACGGGGCCTCATTCGGCGATCGTGAGGACATCATGCTTTTGTCGAACCACAGCGAAGAATATATGCGCGGGTTTATTGACGAGGGGCTTTATGACGATGCGCCCATGGTCAAATGGGCCGTAGACAACGTCGGGCCGGCATCCTGGGGGGCCATCATCGGCGACTTGCATGCGCTGTCCGATTCCGAGCGCAAGGTCATCGAGTTCAATATCGCCCATCAGGTGACCGCGGGATACTCCATAAGTTTCAACGATATATCATGGCGCGCCAAAGGGGCTGTGGGGCTGGTTTCAAGCCCGGCGATGACGCAACAGGAGACAGACGAAATGTGGGCGGTTCACGGTCGTGACATCGTGCAAATGAACAATGTCGCACATCTCAAGCTGGCCTCCCTGCCCTTTAGTTCCAGAAAACGGAATTTGACCAAGCGTCAACGTGAGGTTCTGGAATGGGTGGCCGATGGCAAGACCATTCAAGACATCGCGACGATCATGGGGCTAACAGGGGCCACGGTTGAAAAGCATTTGCGCCTTGCCCGAGAGGCTTTGGATGCTGAAACGACCGCTCAGGCAGTGTTGAAAGCCTCTTTTCACAATCAGATGTTCATCATCGCCAGCTGAGATGCGATTCTCAAAAGGTAAGGATTTCCTGACTTTCTTTACGTTAGGTTAACGTGGCATCTTAACCATGTTCCGTGAGTGGTGGCATTATTGCCGGGGAACAGCGGGCTGGGGTTGCTGCGATTTCAGTACGAACAGTCCGCAACCGGGCAACCGGATTTGTCCAGATCGTGTTGTTGGGTCTGGTGTAACGATTGTGTCTGCGCACCGTTCTTCATCCCCATTTGGTTCGGCGCAGATTCACAAAAATGGCGGCGCGTCTCTTCCTGAACGCGCCGCCATACTTTTTCCAGCACAAAGTCTTGCGTCTAGCCCTGTGCGGCCTTCGCCACCTCGGCTGCAAAATCTTCTTCTTTTTTCTCAATGCCTTCGCCGACTTCCATGCGCACAAAGCCGGTGACTTCGATGCCCGCCTCCTTGGCGGCCTGGGCCACGGTCACATCCGGATTGATGACAAATGCCTGATTGAGCAGCGTGATTTCGGCCAGATACTTTTTCATACGGCCTTCGATCATTTTCTCGATCACAGCTTCGGGCTTGCCGCTCTCGCGGGCGATTTCGATCTGGATCTGACGCTCTTTTTCAACCACTGCCGGGTCAAGATCGGCTTCGGTCAATGCCTGGGGTCGTGGATCGGCGGCAGCCACGTGCATGGCGATCTGCTTGGCCATGGCCACGTCGTCACCCTTGATTGCGACCAGAACACCAATTTTGCCCATATTGTCTGCCGCGGCATTGTGGATATAGCTGGCCACATTGTCGCCCTGGACCTTGGCAGTCCGGCGCAGCGACATATTCTCACCAATCTTGGCAATGGCATCTGTCAGCGTGTCGGCAACAGATTTGCCATTCACCTGAGCGGCGGCCAGCGCGTCTACACCGTCTACCGGCAAAGCGGCTTGGGCGAATGAGGCAACCATGCCCTGAAATTCGGCGTTCTTAGCCACAAAATCGGTTTCTGAGTTTACTTCGACGGCCACGCCAGTGCCGCCATCAACAGCCACTGCCACCAGACCTTCGGCGGCCGTGCGGCCCGATTTCTTGGCCGCTTTCGCCAAACCCTTGGTGCGCAGCCAGTCCACGGCGGCGTCCATGTCGCCATCTGTTTCGGTCAGCGCCTTCTTTGCGTCCATCATGCCTGCGCCGGTCATTTCGCGCAGTTCTTTCACCAATGCTGCGGTGATAGCCATCGTGGTCTCCTAGATATGAATTGGCGTCCGGGTGGCGCACCACCCGGACCTATATTTGCGCGGTCGTCGCTTATGCGTCGGCTGCGGCTTGTTCGGTAGCTGCTTCGGCAGGTGCGTCGGCGGGGGTTTCGGCCGCGGCCTCTTCCACCGGGGCGTCTTCCATGGCGCCCAGATCAACACCGGCGGCGCCCATCTGTGCGGTCATGCCATCAAGTGCCGCGCGTGAAACGAGGTCACAATACAGGTTGATCGCACGCGCCGCGTCATCATTGCCGGGGATGACATAGTCGATACCGGCGGGCGAGCAATTGCTGTCAACCACACCCACAACCGGGATACCCAGCTTGTTGGCTTCTGCAATGGCCAGGTCTTCCTTGCCTACGTCGATCACGAACAACAGATCCGGACGTCCGCCCATTTCACGGATGCCGCCCAACGAGGCCTGCAATTTGATCTGGTCGCGCTCTATGCCCAGACGCTCTTTCTTGGTCATGCCCTCTGCGCCGCTGGCCAGTTTCTCATCAATGTCTTTCAGACGCTTGATCGATTGGCTGACGGTCTGCCAGTTGGTGAGCGTGCCGCCCAGCCAACGGTGGTTCATGTAATATTGCGCACATTTCTCAGCCGCATCTGCAATCGGGCGCTGAGCCTGACGCTTGGTGCCGACAAAAAGCACGGTGCCGCCTTTGGCGACGGTTTCGCGCACTGCATTCAGGGCCGCGTCCAGCATTGGCACGGTCTGGGTCAGATCCATGATGTGGATGCCGTTGCGATCACCATAGATGAACTCCGCCATACGCGGATTCCAGCGTTGTGTCTGGTGACCAAAGTGAACGCCAGCTTCCAAAAGCTGACGCAATGAAAAATCAGGGAGCGCCATGTCCATATTCCTTTTCCGGTTTGCGCCTGAGCGGGATCAATTCAAGCCTGATGGCTCAACCGGTGGATCGTCGTGGGATGTCTCCCCACGGGACCCGGACCCCGCCTGTGAAGTGAGGCGGCTTTACGTGTGATTCGCGTGGAAATCAAGGCTTTCAGCCGCAATGACGCTGAAAACGGGCGACAATTGGCACATGGGCGCTAAACTGGTCCGGCAATAGAAGGAAATGCGCCCATGAACTTCCCCGACTTCATTCAAAAATTCCCGGCTCTGGACCTGCCCTTTGGCGAAGATGTCGTGCAAAGCCGCGTGGTGCGCTCGGACGCGGGCCTGGTGGTGTTTTTCACCTTTTTGCAGGATGTGGACTTGCCGCCGCATTCGCATCTGGCGCAATGGGGTATTCTGGTCAACGGGTCCATGGAGATGACGATTGATGGTGTCACGCGCATCTGCAAACCAGGCGACACATGGGACATTCCGGCCCATACAGAACATGGTGCCAAGATCATCGCCGGTTCCATGGTCATAGATGTTTTCGAAGAGCCGGACCGCTACCCGCTCAAGCCGTCATAAGCCACCGGATCAATCCTGCGCAGGCCCGCGTCAGACGCATCACCTCGGTGCGGGCATGGTCCAGGTCGCGCCAATCTGGCCCCGCCAGATTTTGCTGTGTGCGCATCACAAAGGCTTTGCGGCGCAACAGATGCTCCCATTCCGGGTCGGCCTCAAGGCCCTTGGGCAGCCGTTTCAGGTCAGGCGCGTCAAAGGCGCAGCCAATGGCTTGCGCCTGCGCCACCGCCTGCAACAGCGTGCCACGCTCTTCTTGGCGCATGATGCGCGCGCGCGTCGCGGCCAATTGATCCGGGTTCAGACCAAAGGCCCCTGCTCCAAAACCATATCCATCCGGGTGGATCACCAGATGCATTCCGGCCGAACGGTTGGGATGGCTGCCGGCCCAGAAAACCAGATGCAGCCGCGCCGAATAGGGTGTCTTGTCCTTGGCAAAGCGCACGTCACGATTGATGCGGCGCACCGAACCGTTGATCCGCGCCTCGGCCTTGAGCGCGGGGTTGAGCGCGGCCATCTCATCCGCGACGGCCTCGACCAGGGCGAAGGCGGGCGCGCGCCAACGGGTGTCGTAGGCGGCCTTGTTGGCCTCAAACCATTCTTTGGTGTTGTTGGCGCGCAATTGCTGCAAGAACGCCTGTGTTTTTGTCCAATAGCCCGGCATCTGGCCCTCGCTGGTTGCTTGGTTGACGCGACAATAGCACAGGCATGGCCTCTTGCCATCACGGCGCCGAGACCGCACAACATTGCGATGACAGACAAAAACCAGATCATCTGTATCGGCTCATTGTTGTGGGATGTGATTGGCCGCTCGAACTCGGTCATGCGTGTGGGCTCAGACGTGCCGGGGCGTATCCGGCGCATTCCCGGTGGCGTGGCGCTGAACATTGCCATGACATTGCGGCGTTTTGGCGTGCATCCGGTGGCGCTTTCGGCCATTGGGCGCGATCCGGCGGGCCAAGAGCTGATGCAGGCCTGCAAATCCCTGGGCGTCGATACCTCGTTTGTGTATCTGTCCGATGATCTGCCGACAGACATCTATATGGCCATCGAGGGGGCCAATGGGTTGATCGCTGCCATCGCGGATGCCCACTCACTGGAAGCCGCGGGTGCCAAGATTTTGCGGCCGCTGCATGACGGGCGTCTGGGCAGCGCAGACGCGCCCTATGCCGGAATTGTGGCCCTGGACGGTAATCTGACCGAGGCGCTGCTGGCCGATATTGCCGGTGATCCCGCCTTCGCGCGCGCCGATCTTCGGGTGGCCCCTGCCAGCCCGGGCAAGGCCGAACGGCTACGCCCGCTGATCGGCCATCCCAACGCCACCTTTTACGTCAACACCGAAGAGGCCGGCTATTTGTGCCACGCGACATTTGACGATGCCGCCAGCGCCGCCGAGGGGCTGCGCGCGCTGGGTGTCGCGCGCGCGCTCGTGACCAATGGCGGCCAGGCAGCTGCCGCGGCCGATCAGGCGGGCGTGGTGTGCGCCACCCCGCCACAAGTTCTGGTGACACGGGTGACCGGAGCGGGTGACACCTTCATGGCCGCCCATATCGCCACCGAGGCCAGAGGCGCGGATGGGCAAAACGCGCTGAGCGCCGCCCTGAATGCCGCCGCTGCCTATGTTTCAGGAGATACCTCATCATGATCCCGATGGTTTTTTCGTCCGAAGTGGCTGAGGCCAGGGCCAATGGCACACCCCTGGTGGCATTGGAAAGCACAATCATCACCCATGGCATGCCCAGCCCGCAGAACATTGAAACCGCCAGGCTGGTAGAAGCCGATGTGCGTGCCAATGGCGCGGTTCCGGCCACTTTGGCGGTGATCGACGGCGTGTTGCACGTGGGCCTTGATGACGACAGGCTAGAGGCATTGGGCCAGGCCAGAAATGTTGCCAAATTGTCGCGCGCCGATCTCGCCGTGGCGCTGTCACGCGGGCAAACCGGCGCCACAACCGTCGCCGCCACCATGATCGCGGCACATCATGCAGGCATAGCGGTATTTGCCACAGGTGGCATTGGCGGCGTGCATCGCGGTGCGGAAAGCAGTTTCGACATCTCGGCCGATCTGCAGGAACTGGCCCAGACCCCGGTGAATGTCGTGGCCGCCGGTGCCAAGGCGATCCTGGATATTCCCAAGACGTTGGAAGTGCTTGAAACGCTTGGCGTACCGGTTATTGCCTTTGGCCAAGATGAGATGCCGGCATTCTGGTCCCGCAACTCTGGGTTGCTCGCCCCCTTGCGGATGGACAAAGTCGAGGACATCGCGCAGGCCTTTGAGATGCGACGCGCACTGGGGCTGCCGGGCGGTCAATTGATTGCCAATCCCGTGCCGCAAGACGAAGAAATCCCCGCCGCGGACCTGGCCCCTCATATCGCCCAATCCCTGAGCGAGGCGGAACAGAAATCAATCCACGCCAAAGAGGTGACACCGTTTCTTCTTGGGCGCATATTCGAGTTGACCCAGGGTCAGTCCCTGACCACGAATATTGCCCTGGTGCGCAACAATGCGCGTCTGGCGGCGCGAATATCGACCGCACTTGTCTAAAATGGTTAAAATTTTGCCCCGTCAGCGCTAACCAATTGTGCAAAATGCGAATCTTGCTTAATAAGTCACAGGAGCGAGGGCACACGAGCAAATGAACAATCCCTTTGACGAACTGGATCAACCGCCGCCGCGGCGCCGTTTTCGGCTGCTGGCAGGCTTGCGCGCGTCATTTTTGACGGGTTTGGTCGTCATCGCGCCGATCTGGCTGACCGCCTATCTGATCTGGACAGTCGTGGGCTGGATTGACGGCTGGGTCTTGCCGTTCGTGCCCGGAAGCTATCAGCCCGACGCCTTGCTGCGGCGCATCTTCGGTCCGGAATTCCAGATCAATGTGCGCGGGCTGGGCGTGGTCGTTTTCCTGCTTTTCACCATATTTATCGGGTGGTTGGCCAAAGGATTCATCGGGCGGTCCTTCTTGCGCTGGGCAGAAGGCTATGTAGAACGCCTTCCGGTTGTGCGCTCAATCTACAATGGCCTCAAACAGATTGCCGAAACCGTATTCTCGCAACGCGAAACCTCCTTCGACAAGGCCTGCCTGGTCGAATATCCAAGACGCGGAATATGGGCGATTGCCTTCATTTCCACCAGCGCCAAGGGCGAGGTGGCGCGCAGCATTTCCGACCAGGCGCTGGTCTCGGTCTTTTTGCCGACAACGCCCAACCCCACCTCGGGGTTCCTGTTGTTCGTGCCGCGCAGCGATGTCATCGAGCTGAACATGTCGGTCGAAGATGCGGCCAAGCTGGTGATTTCAGCGGGTCTGGTCTACCCGAACAGCCAAGACCCAACAACGCCTCCGGAAACGCCCAGGGAGGCTGAATGATCACCGCCTGGTTGACCGGTTTCGCCACCGCCTTTTCCTTGATTTTGGCGATTGGCGCCCAAAACGCCTTTGTGCTGAGGCAAGGTATATTGCGCCAGCACGTTTTCTGGCTGGTGTTGTTCTGTGCCCTTTCGGACGCCATCTTGATCACGGCAGGCGTGCTGGGCTTTGGCGCGTTGGTGAATTACTGGCCCAACCTGCCAACCATTCTGGGCTATGCCGGTGCCGCTTTTCTGGTGGTCTATGGCTCGATGCGGTTTTGGGGCGCCTGGCAGAGCGACTATGTGATCGAATTGGGGGCCAATGCCAACAAGCTGTGGCGGGTCATCGCGATTGCAGCAGCGTTCACCTGGCTGAACCCGCATGTCTATCTGGACACGGTCGGGCTGTTGGGAGCCATTTCGACGAATTTCGTGGGCGAGGCCAAGACCGCCTTTGCTTTTGGTGCTATCACCTCATCCTTCGTGTTCTTTTTCTCGCTGGGCTACGGCGCGCGCTTCTTGTCGCCGCTGCTGCAATCCGAGCGCGCCTGGCGCATTCTGGACATCATGATCGGGTCGATCATGTGGTGGCTGGCCTTTGCTCTGGTGATTTACTTATAGGTATGGGCCAGATCCATCGTGCCGCGCTGACCCAGATCATCCCAATGGCGCACCAGAAAATCATCCGCCGCATTGCGCCCGGCTTCGCGTAGTTTCTGCAAGATGTAAGGCGTTGGCACCAGTTTGGTGGCGACAGACAATTCGGTCATCAATTCGTTGTCGGCGATCATATGGGTTTTGACATCCTTCATCGTGCCTTGCTTGATCTGCCCCTCCCGCAACAGCCGTTTCACAAAATCAATGGCCCGAAGCTCACCCAGAAGCGCGGCATTGAAACTGATTTCGTTGATCCGGTTCTGGATTTCGCTTGCGGTGATCGGCAATGCGTCACGATACAAGGGATTGATCCCGACAATCACCACATCCTCGGGCAATTGTGGCGCATAAAGCGGGAACAGGGCGGGATTGCCGGTATATCCGCCGTCCCAATAGGCCTCGCGCCGCCCGGTTTTCTGATCCAGGATTTCGACGGCCTGAAACGCGGTTGGCAGGCAGGCCGAGGCCAGAATCGCATCCGGTGTGATGTCGTCACCCGAAAATACCCGCACCTTGCCGGAGCGTACGTTGGTGGCCGAAACAAATAATTTGGGGCCGTCATCCGCGCAGATTGCCGAATAGTGGAAATCGCGCACCAGCCCGGCCAGCGGGTTTTGATAGCCGGGTCCGAAACCATAAGGGCTGAACATGCGGCTGGTCAGGTCAAAAGCCTGGTATCCAGGGGAATGTTCCAGCATCCGCGCCACTGTGGCCGGGCCTGCCAATTCGCCCAGAAACCATTCGGTCATCGGAAATTCCGACATCGCGCCCATCCGGTCCCACAGCCAGGCGAGATTTTCGCGCGCGCCCGGGCGGCCGTTTTCGCGCATGCCGGCCTTATAGGCCGCACCGTTCACGGCCCCTGCCGAGGTTCCCGATATGCCCGCGATTTCCAGCTCGTCACACTCGAGCAGTCGATCCAGGACACCCCAGGTGAACGCGCCATGCGCGCCGCCGCCTTGCAGCGCGAGATTGATTTTCTTGTGCGCCATTGGGGTTACAATGCCGTCCATCCGCCGTCGATGCTGATGCTCGTGCCGGTCATCTGATCGGTAGCGGGCATGCACAGATGCAACGTGTTTTGCGCAATCTGTTCGATCGTGGCAAATTGGCGTGACGGCTGCTTGACCAGGATCACTTCATTGAGCACCGTTTCGCGATCCATTTTGTGGGTCTTCATCTGCTCAGGAAGCTGCGCTTCGATGATCGGGGTCAAGACATAGCCCGGGCAAATCGCGTTGCAGGTGATCGGCTCTTTCGCTGTTTCCAATGCGACGGTCTTGGTCAGCCCCAACACCCCGTGTTTGGCGGCCACATATGCTGATTTGTAGGGCGAGGCGCGCAGGCCATGGGCGCTGGCGATATTGATCACCCTGCCCCAGCCCGCCGCGCGCATCATCGGCAGCGCGGCCGCCGTCGTGTGAAAGGCCGATGTCAGATTGATGGCGATGATTGCATCCCATTTATCGATCGGAAAATCTTCGATGGGTGACACGAACTGGATGCCGGCATTGTTGACCAGAATATCACATGCGCCCGCCTGGGTGATCAGGTTCCGGCAGGCGGCGCCGTCAGACATATCGGCCTGGATGTAGCGGGCCGAAACCTTGTGGCGTTTTGCGATATCGCTTGCCAGCGCATGGTCGGCCTCTGTGTCGCTGAAGGAATTCAGGACAACATCGGCTCCGGCGCGCGCAAGCTCTTCGGCGATGCCCAATCCAATGCCCGACGTCGACCCGGTTATGATGGCTGTTTTACCCTTCAAAGACATGTTCACCTCACTCAAATGAAATTTGCGCGATGCTGCACCTGCAAAGGGTTGAGTGCAATGGCTAACTGCCAGGGCCAGGGCTAACAGGGGCTAACCCGGATCGCGCGCGTGCCCAAAAAAAACGCCCGCACAAGGCGGGCGTAAAGTTATTGAGGCAGGTTTCATACAGGCAAGAAACCTATCGAGCAGTGCCCCTTTTATAAGCCAGCCATGGGCGCGCGCCAAGTGAAAATTTCGAAATGCCAGTAAGTTGCGCGTATGGGCATCACCAATAATGGCGAATTGTCTGGCATTGTTTCCAGTGCCAGACCAGTAAATGCACCCATTTGCGCCCAAAACATTGGCTCAATCGCGGGCCGTGTATAGTCACTCTTGCCACAGATTGCGGTGGCACGATCCCTCCCCCCCTTGATCTAGTGCGCAGGATCGAGGCCATTCGATGCGGCCACTTCTGCCAGGCGGTCCACTGCGGCGATTATCCGGCCTGGGCGCCGGGAAAGGCTGTTTTGCTCCGCTGCACGGCCCTGGCTGCGGATTGGCCTGCGGGGCGAATCGGCTTGCAGCGCCGCCCGGCATGTTGACACTGGCCCTCACGCGGCTACGAACAATATTGTCGCAACGATATGTGAGGCTCGAAATGAGAAAGACGATGTGCATATTGGCTCTGGTGGCCCTGGCTGGATGTGGAACGGTTGAGGGTATTGGCCGCGATATTTCCGCAGGTGCACGCGCTGTTGGAAACATGCTGTGATGAGGCCACGGCGTGGCTGAAAATGCGCGGCCGCCTGGCCCCCCTGCGGCCTTCAACCTGGCCCATCACGTCTTTCATTTTCGCGCCAGACCGCCGGACAAGATTGCGCTGAACATTGCCACGTCAAACCGGTGCATCCAGACACGCTATGATGATCTTGAACGCATGGTTCTGGGTGTGGCGGCGGGTTTGAAATCACATGGGCTGAGACCCGGAGCCTATGTGCTGCTGCGGCTTGGCAATACAATCCATTTTCCCATCGCCTATCTGGGCGCCATCGCGGGTGGGTTCATTCCGGTGGTCACCTCATCCGCGCTCACGCAAGGCGAATGCACAAGTGTTGCGAAACTGACCAGTCCCGTCGCAATCGTGGCCGGCCCCGGCATTGCCTTGCCTGAGACCCAAGATGCCCTGCTGATCCGCCAGGGCGATCTGGAAAACTGGTTTGAGATGCCGGGCGCCGATTATGTCATGGGTGCGCCCGACCGACCCGCCTATGTGGTCATGACATCGGGCACCCAAGGCGCGCCGCGCGCGGTCTTGCATGCGCACCGTGCGATCTGGGCGCGGCAAATGATGTGGGACGACTGGGAAGGTCTGACCAGCGAGGATCGTTTGATGCACGCCGGTGCCTTCAACTGGACCTATACTTTGGGCACCGGCTTGCTGGACCCCTGGACGATCGGTGCCACAGCCATCGTGCCAGACGCACAGGCCCGGCCGCTGGATCTGCCTGATATCGCCCGCGCTCAGGGCGCCACCATCTTTGCTGCCGCACCCGGCATCTTTCGCAAGCTCCTGCGCGCTGACGCCGATTTTGGCCCGGGCCTGCGTCACGCCCTGAGCGCCGGAGAAAAACTGCCCGAGGGCACGCGCGCGCTGTGGCGTAAAAAGACCGGAACCGACATCCACGAGGCGTTCGGCATGTCGGAATGTTCAACCTTCATTTCTGGCGCGCCCCGGCGCCCGGCGACTGGCACGGCTTTGGGGTGGCCCCAAAGCGGGCGCAAGATCGCGCTTCTGTCGGATGGCGGCAAACCGGTGGCCGAGGGCGATGTTGGCCAGATCGCAATCCACGCGGGCGACCCTGGCTTGATGCTGGAATACCTGGGCGCCGCGCGGGCCACCAGGGATCGATTCACTACCGGATATTTCCTGACCGGCGATCTGGCGCGGATGGATGACGCGGGGGCCATTCACTATATGGGGCGTGCCGATGACATGTTGAACGCGGGTGGATTTCGGGTCAGCCCTGTCGAGGTTGAACAAGCGATGGGCTTGCTCGGCACGATTGTCGATTGCGCCGCCATCGAGGTGCCCGTGGCCGTGGATACGACAATCATCGCGCTGTATTACACAGGTGAGAAAGCTGACGAGGCTGTGTTGCAGGCGCATGCCGAACGCCACCTTGCGCGCTACAAGCAACCCCGGCGCTACGTGCATATGCCTGATCTGCCGCGCGGTCCAAACAACAAAGTTTCCCGCCGACGCTTGCGGGCCGAGGCGGCACATGATGAGGTGGGCCATGGCCAAAGTGAAACTTGATATCATCTCAGACCCGATTTGCCCCTGGTGCTTTATCGGCAAGACCGAATTGGAAACGGCGCTGGCCGAAAGCCCGGAAAACCCGTTTGTGATTGAATGGCACCCATTTCAGTTGAACCCGGATATGCCGGATGCCGGCATGGACAGGCGCGCCTATCTGGAATTGAAATTTGGCGGCAAGGATGGCGCGATTAAGGCCTATGCGCCGATTGTTGAACGTGCCGAGGCGATGGGGCTGAAGATCGCTTTTGACCAGATCAAGACCACGCCAAACACGATCAATGCACAAAGGTTGATCCATTGGGCAGGTCTGGAACAGCGCCAGAACGCCGCTGTCGACGCTCTGTTTGCCGCCTATTTTCAGCAAGGTCGTGACATTGGCGATATTCAGACCCTGTGCGACATCGCGGAGACAATCGGCATGGATCGATCGGTGGTCGCAAAGCTGTTCGCCAGTGACGCGGACACCAAGGAACTGCGCGACCGAGACGCGCATAGCCGCTCATCCGGGGTCAGCGGCGTGCCCACGTTCATCGTGGCAGGACAGCATGTTGTGGCTGGCGCGCAACCGGCCGCGCTCTGGACAAGTGTGATAAAGGATATAAAAGAGCATTTGGCGCAGACCACGTGATATCGCGCTGCCAAACCTGACCATCACAAATGTCTCAGAAATCGCTCTATTTGGGCCCGTCGGACATTTACATTCCGTAAGGCTTTGATATGGCGCAAAAAATGCCGATTTATGAATTTGTGGCCATGCTGGCCATGATGTTTGCGCTTGTGGCCTTTTCCACCGACGCGATGTTGCCCGCCTTTCCGCAAATGGCCGCCGATCTGGTGCCCGACGCGCCCAATTCCATCCCGCTGGTGATCTCAGCCTTCATATTTGGCCTGGGTCTGGGCACCTTTCTGGCCGGGCCCATTTCAGATGCGATCGGGCGCAAGGGCGTCGTGGCAGGTGGCGTGGCCATTTTCGTTTTGGGGTGTGGTCTGTCCTGGGCCGCCAACTCGCTTGAGATGTTGTTGGCGGGGCGTGTTCTGCAGGGTCTGGGAGCGGCTGGCCCGCGCATTGGGCCGATGGCCATGATGCGCGACCTGTATGAAGGTCGGCGCATGGCTCAGCTCACCTCGATCATCATGGCCGTTTTCATGTTGTTTCCCGCGGTTGCCCCGTTCATTGGCCAGCAGATCATCCGTCTGTCAGACTGGCGCATGATCTTCGTGGCCTTCGCGGCCTTTGCCGTATTTTCATTGACCTGGCTCATGGTCCGCCAGCCCGAAACCCTGGCACCAGCCGACCGCCGAGCGTTGAAATTTGGCCCGCTGCTGGATGCCACCCGGCTGGTCATGTCCAATCCGATGGTCATGTTATACACTGCCGCACTGACCCTTGGTTTCACCGAATTGCTGGCCATCATCAGCAATATCCAGCAGGTTTATGACCAGACATTCGGCATCACCGAAGCCTTTCCGATGTGGTTTGCCTTGGGTGCGCTCATCGCCTCGCTCGGCACCATCGCGAATGCATCGCTGGTGATGCGTTTTGGCATGCGTCGGCTGGCGCTGCTGGCATTTGGCATCAAGGCCCTTTTCACCCTGTCGGTCATCATCCTGTTTCAATCGCAAATCCTGGGGCCAGAGGCGCAGTTTGTGATTTGGTTCGTCTGGGCGACGTCGGTCTTTTTCATGATGGGGATGATTTTCGGCAATCTGAACGCGCTGGCGTTGCAGCCGCTGGGCCATGTGGCGGGCACGGCGGCCTCACTTGTCACGGGGCTGTCAACCGTAGGGGCTGCCTTGCTGATCATCCCGGTGGGGTTGGCCTTTGACGGCACGCCGCTGCCGTTGATGATCAACAATCTGATCGCCGCCAGTCTGGCCTTCATGCTCATGCGCCGCACTGTAGACGATTATCAGCCCGCCTGATCCCGGCGCGTGGCGGCGGATTTCGCCGGCGGCGTGGCAGTGCGGGCATGCCCCGCCAGATCGCGCGCGATGGCGAATGCGCCCTTGATCTTGTCGCTGTCCTTTTTCCAATCGCGGCGCAAAATAATCTTGTTGTCCTTGACCTTGGCCAGACCACGCTGGTCATTGATAAAGGCGACAAGCCCGGCGGGATTGGCGAATTTGTCGTTGTGAAACTGGATCGTCGCCCCCTTGGGGCCCGCATCCAGCTTGGCGATGCCCGCTTTCTTGCACTCGGCCTTGATGCGCAC
>Ga0316205_10002178_pt1 | contig 21185 bp, 17 predicted proteins | sample 3monthpyrite_MG_FD_204941 | JGI IMG/M metagenome (GOLD analysis project Ga0316205, IMG submission 204941) | Microbial mat bacterial communities from mineral coupon in-situ incubated in ocean water Damariscotta River, Maine, United States -... | ecosystem: Environmental > Aquatic > Marine >... | reverse complement strand
ATCGCAAGAATACCCCCGGCGACTCTCAATAACTGTTCTCGCGTCGGCAGCGCACCGAAATCGTCTGCCGACAGCCCCGCAAGGGCGCGAACTCTTGCCTGTCCTTTCTGCACGTCAGACAATTCGACAGCAGCACGTTTGAGTACCAATCTCAGACCCTCGTCATGGGCAGCAAAATTAGCGGCATCAGATTCAATATCGGTCAACAGATCGAGAGGATCAGTTGTATAGTCCGTCAATATATTCGTCAAGCCTGAAGCAAACTGCCCACCAACTTGCGGGACGCGCCGTCGTTGTACAACCGACTGAAACTGGTGCAACCGATTCATTGGCCGGGGAGATTGTCTCGCCGTATTTGTGGCCAGCTCCCCCATAGAATCGGCTTCTTTTTCCAGACTAGGATCGTCGTTGATCGCCGCGCGCTTTGCTTGCAACGTGGGTCTCACCCGCCCTTGTCGCTGCTGCACAACATGCCAGGCTTCGTGGGGCAGGTGTTTTTCCTGCCCGGGGCCAAGGTGGATACTGTTACCCTGCGCATAGGCGAGGGCATTAAGTTGTGCGGGCTTTGAGGAATTGTAGTGGACATTGACGTTATCCATGGAGATACCGGAGAGGGACTCAATGCCGGACTTAAGACCACCGGGCAAGCCAGTGTTATTCCTGGGTATTATCGGTTTAACTTGAGATGGGTTAGCCGAAGAGGGCTGACTCATTTGAGCGTTTCCATCTACGCCCTGACACTGAAGCGGTGCATTGACTCCCGTACTATTGTCGACAAACTCGATACCATAATCCGGTGGCGTAATTGCAATTGCATGTTCACCCCCGGACGAATGTTGCGATGAATTGTCACTGGCCTTTTGGGCCGTCTTGATAGCAGGACTTTTCATGCTCCTTTCCCTTCCTTGACATGTTCACGCCGAATCCCACGTTGCCGTGTTTCCATAGAGCAAGGGATCAGACTCGTTGATCCCGCCCTAAAATTATAGGCCAGGAGCTGGCCTTGAGTCTGTAAATATGATCGTACCTTAATCTTCATCATACCCCAGGGCTTTGCGGTTGAGCTCATTGACAAGGTCAGATATTTTTTTCACAAGTGCGTCCCATGCCTCGATGCCCGGTGAATCTGTAATATTTCTTAGTTCTACAATTACCAGATCTTCTTCGCCGCCGTTTTTCTTTTTACCGATATCGGTTTTCGCATGCAGGCTGCCCATTGTTTTAAATAATGGATTTCCACTACCGGTTTTAGTCGCAAGGTCTGCGCCATGGACGGTGCCTTTCATCATGCTGACCAGCCATTCTCTTCTTGTAAGGTTTACTGTTTGCGCCTCATCCTGCCGGCTGCCTACCTTATATCTCTCTTCAACAGCCACAGGACTTGAAAAGAGGCCGCAGCAATATGTTTCAGGCTCTTCTTCTACCTCAACAGGCGATCTCGGGTAGATCGTCTGGTTAAACAATTTGCCGTCTGGATCAAGGCTGCTTCCTTTTAAAACAAAATCGACCCAATTATCTTCACTCATCAGGTTTTCACGAAATTCTGGCGTTAATTCATACATCTTTGCAAAGTCTGTCTGTGCCATGATTTTGGGCAGCCCCTTTAAGAGCGGAATAGCTCCTTTGCCATATCCCTCCATGAGATAGTGGTTAATTAATGCCAGCAGACCTCTCATCTGAGGGCTGGCATCTTCTCTCAGCTCCTCTCCTTCAGTAATTTCACTTTCTTTCTCGCTTTTTATTAGCTTTTTATTTGTTACCTGGCAGCCGCATTCATCCGCGCGGTTTATAAACTCTTCAAGCGCCGATAGATGAATGCCGACCGTTGCCTGGAATTGCCCCTCAAATCTTTCACCCTTTCTTATAAATCCCGGCACATCGTTTCCTGTAAAACCGTTGGTTGGAATAGGATTATCCTCGCTGCCAATTAGCGCCTGGTTTGAGAATGCTTTAATTTTCCCGAGGACAGTAGTCAATTCTTCATTGTCCTTTGCACCGGGAGCATCCGTGACAAACTCAAGCCGTCCGCTTAACTCGCTCTGGAGTTCAAACTTATCCTTCTTTGCCAGCACCGCATGCTCGCCGAGTATCGGATGATACGTTTCATCAAGGGCAATCCAATTGGGGATTTCAATCTCCAGACCTATATTCCGTTGAATAACGCTATCTCCTGCCGGCACATCATTAAAAGGATCAGAGTCCTTTAAAATACTTAAATCACCAGATGCAGGATCATCAGACACGTTCTTTTCCTGGATGGCCTTCGTTCCCATCACGTCCGCTTCATACTCCAGATCCACATCGTCATTAATCCCCACCCCACCCTTCATCTGCATAGTCGGTTTAACCCGCCCCTGCTTCTGCTGCACCACATGCCAGGCTTCGTGGGGCAGATGTTTTTCCTGTCCGGGACCTAGGTGAATATTACTGTCCTGAGCATAAGCAAGAGCATTAAACCGAGCGGGCTGAGAAGAGTTGTAATGTACTTTGACATTGCCCATGGACATGCCGGAAAGATGTTCGATACCGGACTTAAGGTTATCAGGCAGGCCGGTATTGTTAGGTTTGTCTACTACTGGTTGTTGTTGCTGTTGAACAGGTACTGCAGAAATTGACCTGGCTTGCAATGGCCGTTCTTCTTCTAGCTTACCCACACGCTGAACCGGCACGGGCGCGGTCATGCTGATGTCGACAAAGTTGATACCGTAATCCGGAGGGGTGAGTGCCAGCGCATTGTTACCCACGGACGATGGATGTGATTGATACGATACATTGTCACAGGTCTTGTGGGTTGTCTTGTTAACCGTGGTATGGCTCTTGATATTCACGCTCCCTTCCCTTCCTTAACGTGTTCACGTCGAATGCCACGTTGCAGTGTTTCCAGCGTCACCAGGCTGCCGCCACTTTCTAAAGCCTGTAACGATGCGTAACGCACCACGTTCATAATTGAACCACCGCACAGTTCATACTGCTCAGCGATATTGTCCAGATCTACAATCTCTTCCAGTTTCGCCTTCGGTGAAAAACCCTGTTGCCATAAACGTAGCCGTTCCTCGGAGCGCGGTATAGGAAAATAGATAATTGATTCGAAGCGTCGTGCAAAAGCAGCGTCAAGATTATTCTTCTGGTTGGTAGCGAGGATGGCAATGCCGTCGAAGGTTTCGATACGTTGCAGCAAAAACGAAACTTCCTGGTTGGCGTAACGATCATGAGCATTCTGGGTTTCGCTGCGCTTGCCGAACAATGCATCGGCCTCGTCGAAGAACAGGATCCAGCCCTTGTGCTGCGCCTGGTCGAACACGCGTGCGAGATTTTTTTCGGTTTCGCCAATGTACTTCGACACGACTAATGAAAGATCTACTTTATAAACCTCACGTCCCGTTGATTTTCCAAGCAAGCAGGCGGTCATGGTCTTGCCGGTGCCCGGTGGCCCATAAAACAACGCCCGATAGCCGGGACGTAGTTTGTGGTTCATGGCCCACTCGTCCATTAACGTCTTACCATGGCGTATCCAGATCTCGATCTCCCGCACCTGGGTGAGGGTGCCGGGGTGTAATACGAGGTCATCCCAGTCGAGCTGGGTTTCGATGTGGCGCGCGGGAAAATCAGCACTCATATCGGGTCGATGTGCATGTCCGGTCGTCACCATAGCGAGGCATTCATCCGAAAGACGTAACGCGGCTTTCATAAAAGGCTCTTTTTGGCCCTGGGGAACAAGCCGTAAAATATCGTGTTTGGCAAAAAAATGATCCCTGTCGAACATCGTTTGCACCGCAAAGCGGGCTTGCAGATCACCGCCAGCAAGAATAAACACCAGCGTCTCACCTGTCGGCACAAAGTCACCATTGGTATCGTGGATGCCACCAAATTCGGTGAACTTACGGTCGAAGGTTTTGTTTTTGGTATGAAAGATGTCGAGTAGTTGCGGTCGAAGATGTGGCACCAAGCCAAGTACAAAAGCAATGCGTTCGGCAATAGAAAGTGCATAGTGCCGAACAAAGTCAGCAAAAGCAGATTCGGATGTACCAAGATCGGGCGGCGCGATGTCGAACACACTTTGGTAGTCCGTGTCCTGGCCAAAATAAAGTTTAAAACGGGCGTCGAGTACCTGTGCAAACCAACCTAGCTCCTGTTCCAGATCCTGGCTATTGAGCTCGATCATTGAATTCATGGTTACCACTCCACCTGCATCATCGCTTCCATCCATGGCAGTCTTACGATACTGACACTCCACGGAAAGCGGTCGAGCACAATGTCGTGCGTTTCACGTTCCACTCGTAACAACAAGTTACCGTCTCGCGCGCTAAGTTGGCCCTGGCGCAGCAGGAAACTAGCGCGAAATCCAGCGCTGGACATTTCATTAAGGATTGGCGCTTGATGGATCACCGCCATTATCAGGTCATTGCACTCTTGTTTTTCCTGCTCGGTGATTTCTGCACCGAAATCGAAGACTTCTTCAGGTGCCATACCGCACAGTACTTTGTTCAGTGGCAGCAGGGTTTCCAGCGGCGACTCGTCTTCGCCAGCGATATATTGCAGCAGCCCGACCGCACGCTGGGCAGCGGCTTCATCTTTGAATTGATTGTCCACGATCAAGTCAAGGCGGTTAAAGAAGTTTTCGAGAAACGGCCAGAGGATCACCAGGCCTGCATTATAAATGTAGAGTTCATCGGCATCGCTGAACGTCAAGTCGAGCAGATCCTGTTGGTTGGTTCGCGTCGGATTTGTTTCATTAGAGACATACTGGGATTTGTCAGCAATATGTTTATATAAGTATAGACGCTGCACGATATCTCCAAGCGGCATTCCGGCACCTCTACCCATAGTCTCGACCGATCGACATAAGCCCGAGACCAGCACGGCATAGGCCACTCCGGTGGCAGCCGCAAGCTGCTGTAACGTTTCGCGCCAGAAACCCTCCGGCTCGATGCCTGGCATGGGCTCTCGGCAAGCGGTCCGCAGGATCGTCGTCCATACGGTTGTTCGCGCAGATATCCCTGCAGATAGCTTGCTACCCTGAAGGAGATCCGCAAGCGCCCCGTAAAAACCCGTCAAGGTCTCACAGAGATCCGGCATAAGAAGCAGAACTAGCCGCGTGATTAGTGCATCGGGATAATGGAGGACGAGTCTCTTTAAGCAACCGTATTCATCACTTAGCACCCGCAATGAGCGGGCGAGCGGTCTTGGCGCCACCCGCAACAAATCCTCGACAGCCCCGTCTAAAAGTCGCGGCTGCGATGTATCTGCCCACCAGGGCAATGATCCGGTGCGGGCAAAGAACTCAAACAATTCCAGTGAGGAAGGCATTGCGGAGTTTTCCCCACCAGCGCTTCGCTGCGCCAGGTCGATGTGCTCTGCCAGCGCGTTTCGCAGTGGGCCGGCTAGTCTCGCGGCGAAATCCGCTTCCAGATTTTCGGCACTGATTGTTCCAAGGTCCACCTCCAGCTTGTCGATGCGGTAAATACGTTCGGCATCACTAAGCTCGGAGCAATAGCGGTCGATCAAAGGCAGAAGCTGCCGCTCATGGACGCGACGAATCTGGGCATGCAATTGCGATGCGACGGCTTCATTGGCAACCGTCAATTCGATCAGCTGGCGCTTAATCCTATGTTTCGCTCCGCTCATGGATCGCCTTTGCCTCCCCATTGATCGATGTCACTGTTCATTTTTCACGGCTCCCTGCAGGGCTGACTTCGATCGTCGCCTTCAGTGGCACACTAATCCCGCTCAGGCTCTTGGTCGCCAATACATTGAATGTCGTCTTCTGTGTCAACGCGCCGGTTGGTAATAAGAGAAGAGGCTCGGCCTCTGCCTCAATGACAAAGTCCACTTCGAGCCGAGTGTTTTCGACACTCCGGTCTTCATAGTGATAACCCGGAGGGTTAACTGGCTGGTTATCCTTATCTAAACGCAACTGGTAAGCGACCCCCTTCTGGGTATCTGTTACCGTAACGGCATGAAATTTCCAGTCACCGTGCTGGCGTTGTTCCACAGCTAACGTAGGTTCCGGATTGGGCCTGACAAGGACGACGACAGCGCGATCCAGCTGCACGCTCTGTTTGTTCTCCTTTTTAGTCGCTTTCACGATCATTAGCGTATCCTCGCGCAGTCCGGCCGCGACTGCAGACATCTCGTTACCATCCTCGACAAACAAACCCAAAGATTCAAAATCTGCCGGGTCGTCCCAGTTGATGATTTTCTCCGGCTGTTTGACAAACACGCGGGAGTCTTGCCCGGTGCTAATTTCCAGGTTGTCCTCGGTCTCCTGAGTAACATAGTCAGTGGGGGCAAACACTCTCTGGTACAGTTCGTATTCTGCGCTGGATTGGGCGCCGACAAGTTTAACCGTCTCACTCGCCCCGAAGTCGATTACATTACCAAGATGAGGCTCGAGCTGGAGCTCAGGGTTTGGCATCACTTTAAGCGGTAACAAGGTGTCCAGCAGGGCCGTCTCTGCCTTCCGCCCATCGGAGTCAGGAAAATTCTTGGTGGCGCGAACCCGAAGCTCGGTGTCCTCGAATACGGGGGAACTGCGCAACACAATAGTCGACAAATTTCCTTGTACCATTTCGCTTAACAACTCGACCTCGGTGTGCTCCTGGTCCTTAGGTATGCAAACCAAACAATATTCGACACGGTCCTGGCTGTTCTCGATGCTCACATCGACTGATACTCCATATTGAATGATGTGGGAATCCGACTGAGGATCCCCACCCGGTTGTGGCAGGATCGTGACCCTGAGGGATGTGTCCAAACCAACCGATACGATGGCTGGTTGGTGTAAATACACCGCGCGTTCCGGATCCTTTTTCAGCGCCCGTATCTTGAATTTGACATTTCCCTGAATCGCTGGTGTCTCGAGGAAGACAGTCTTACCGTTGCCCTTCTGCCAAAATCGTCGATTCCGCGCATCCCCTGAGTCTCTCACTGGCTGGTTATCCATGTCATGAAGCTCATACTCGACATCGACCTGGCTTTCATGAACGGGTATCTCGCCCACCGAGTCGTACGGAACTATCACGCTTCCCACCGGTAAGTCTTGCAAGGGATAAGTTTTGCCGATCTTTAAGAGCTCGATCACGCGGTCACGGGCAGCGCGGACTTGAATGTGCGTTGCTTGATCCATCCCGTCAGACCTCTAGCCCGTTGTCGTCCATCATCCCCAGGAGCTCTTTGAGATAGCGTCGCCGTTTATCGAACCAGTCTTTATAGACTTTTTCGAATTCGATCCAGGCAGCGGACTCAAGCCACTGTATCCGAATCAAGAGATGCGCCGGGGTTTCCTCCGCGACCGTGCGCTCGACGAATATCCGGAACGGATCATTTGGCTTGTCGGAAAATCGCCCAACGTTCTCTGAAAACACAAAGCTGATCTGCAGCGAATAGGGATTAGCGCCTATGGCGCTTTCCAGCAACGGTACCTCCTGCTGCTGATCCCCCTCCATCGGGCGCAATAGAATGTGTTCTACGAGGCAAAATCGCTCTTCTTCTGTCAAACCCAACTTGCGACGGATACGCTGTTCGAGCCCGGAGCAATTGTCATTACCCAGCGGTCTGAGACAATCGAATCCACTACCTCGGGCTGCACTAATACGTGGGTATTCTCTCAGAAAGGCCTGCTTGTCATTGATTACTTTTCCGGCAGCTTGCTTCGCAGCCTTGTCATTCCAATAACCGGCGAGACCGCGCTGGACCAACGCGTAATCGGTAAGCTGCTCGCCCATGCGAGCTATCAAGTGGTCGAGATAAAGGCTGCGGCGACTATCCCCAAGTCCAGGGACCGAATCATGCTGCGCGGGATCGTGGAATGATTGATCGGTGATCGACTGGAGTCTCGTCGCATGCTCATGCACGTCACCGACTCGTATTTCGTCCAACCCCAGGCGCTCTTCCTCGCTACCCGGTGCCCCGATCACTTGCGAGAAGCAAGTATGGCATTTCTGCAACGGGTTCGTAGACGGCTCGAAAGAAAACAGCGCGTTGGCGTTCGCCAATTGTGAAAAGCTGTTCGCTAACAACTGATCGAAGAACATCAGATAAGCTTTGAGCTGTTTGACTTCCGCCTGGCGCTGCGGCTGGGCCGAAAGGGGCAGGCCTGACTCACCGACGCCGTAACAGGTAGGAAACTGATGCAGGATTGAGCGGTAATGACCAACATTCCGATTACGCCCGCGTGCAGGCATGATGGATGGCATCTCCTCGACAGTCTTGTCGGCTGACCCCAACGCAAGGGTCCTCAGGTTCGGCGCAGCGACCGGAATATCGTCTCGCGTCAGCTCGATACTGGACTCATTCAGATCCAACGTCGGTACCCGGTCTGTTTCCAGTTTCAGCACCCAGTCCTTGCCGTCGAGTGTGATGCTCTGTACCGTGCGCACAGCCTCAACCTTCATGATCTCGCGGATCAGGTCGGATGTGTGGATCTCCTCTCGCCGCGATGCTGACGCCACGGCATCTGCAGTGAGAAAGCCATGTTCCAATAACGGCCCGTCGAAGATCTGGTCGAAAGGCACATTTTGCTCTAGCAACTCCTCCAGGCTATGGAATCGGATAGGCGGTGCGATATAGTCTGCGATGATCTTACAGATCTGTTTCTGCACCGCATCGACCTGCTCGACCGGACGGATCTCGATGCGGGCATTGACCCTGATCTTTTGCGGATAGACAATATCGATGCTGTCGAAATCCTCGCAGAGATTGCGGTGCGCATGCAGCCGGAGGGCAACGTTTTGTATTATCTCCTGGCGCTTACTGTTGTCCAGCGCGGTATCAGGATCGGCCATCGCGATCATTACCCGATGGAGACCATTAGGATTCAAGCGCCCCTCTCCTCCGCCCGATACGCTTTCGCCTGCTGCAACCGGCTCAACCCAGGCGTTGCGGACGCCCTTGACATCGAGAACCAGTCGACGTATGTCCGTGCGCGTCACCGCGTCGGTGGTCAGAATTTCTGCCGGGCCGTATAACGAACGATAGGGATCACTCTCGCCTGAGGCCAACAGGTCCTCAATATCGTAGTCAATACGGTAGTCCAGATCGGTGAGCGCATAACACAGTTGTTCGAGGATGGTGATGCCAGGGTCATGCGCATTGAAATCTGTCCACGTGCCGGCCTCACCGGCCATACGCTGAAGGAGTTCCAGGCCTTCCCGACGCAAAGACTCGAAGTCCATGGCCGGTTGATCGAGCCGAGTGGTCGAATCAGTCGCGCTCGCATTCATATCCGTCCCCTATGTCTTACCGCCAGTGATATGTTTGTCGGAACAGGTTCTGCACAGCAACATTGCTCCCTGGCAAAAAAGAGTGGTGTCTGTTCCGGCGCGATAAGATTACTTGCGTAGTACATCATTAAGAATTCCTTGGAATATCCAGATCATGCGTGCCGATCTCGCGAAAATAGATACTCATGTTCTGTTTACTCTGATCGAATTTCACGTTGAGGTAGCGTTCGTTTTTAATCAAATCAGCAGGAATGCGCGCCGCCAGGTAGCGCTCGTAAAATTTGCTGTTCCAGTGTCGAGCATAGGGGTTGTCATAGCTAGCGAGGAGGCGCTCGATGGGCTTACCATTAACCGTGATGCCACTGTTCCCTGCACCGTTCCAGTTGTTGTTGTGCTCGATGATATACAGCAGCTTATCGCGCCCGGTAGGCACAACAGGAACCCTAAACTCGGTATTCACCTTCGGTTGGATCTCCGCGAGCACGTCGTTGTGCCAATTGTGATTGTTCCACTTGCAACCCGTACCGCCGTTCAGCTTCCAGTGGTAACTCACCGCCGATTGCCCAGCATGCGCCCAGGGGTTCCTGCTAAAAGCGATCCCGGACAGCCAGAAAGCCCAGTTGGTTTTAGGCTTGGCAACCAGCGCCAGACTCCCGGCCCGTCCCACGGGGATGGGCACCCACTGGTGCAGGTCCACGCGTAACTTGCTGCCGCCCTCTATCCCGTGTGTTGGATCATTATATCCATCGCTGAGAGAGCCATCCGGGCAATAACCGTTGAGCGAGCGGTACCCCCCGGCCCAAAGACCCAAATCCTCCTTGGCACCATCGAGGAAATAAGCCTTCATCGCTGCCCAACGATCGCCCAGCACGCGCACCCAGACGGTGTCGTAACCGGCGGGAACGGTAATCATCGCACCATTACCGTCCACCTCGTTATTGCCCCCGAATTGGATGAGGTGGCGGTCGAACCATGGATTCACCACGTAGGAACTCTCGTTGTAGGCCGGATTGCCCAGCTTTTTGATCGTGCCGTTCTTCTTCGCATCAAAGATCTCCTGATAGACAATCGGGTCGGCAGGGTACATGCGGTGCCTGAGCGGATTCGTGGATTCGAAGGTGCCGGCCCGGACGACACCATTGACCTCGAGCATTGCCTGAGGATCCGCGGTGCCGATACCGACGTTGCCGGTCTCGCTGTTAATGAAAAACCGGCTGCGACCCTCTCGGTCACCAATACTGAAACCCGAGCGCACTTTCTCCGAGTCCTGTAAGCTCAATACCCAGTCCGGATTCTTCAAGTCGGAAGCATTCCGGTAGAAATTAATCAGGCGTTCTTTATCGTCCACCGCTCTTATGCTGAGCGGATCGTTGGGTGCTTTGAAGATATTATCCTCTTCCTGATTGAGCGTGCTGTCGATCAAGTTCGCGAAGTTTTCCTCAGTCGGTGTAGCACCCCTAATGAAATACCCCTTTAACTCCGATCGGTTCTTTTTCATCGCAATTACTCCTTAAATAAATAGTTACTTATTGCATCCAAACTAGGCGACGACAAGATCGAGCCCAATTTTCATATAACCGATCCCAGCGAAGATCTCGTCCTCGTAGTCGGTGGTGGTATCGATTGCGTGCTGACGAGCTGCCACTAACACCTCTTCACGTCGATCCGTAGTGACGACGTAGCCGCCAATACCCTGTTTAACCTGCGACCATACCTGGTCTTTCCATTTGAAAAGCGTCATCTCCGCCACGTAATCGACATATGCGAGGGAGTCGATAAAATTCACGATATCATTGGCATAGACGCGCTGGCCGAATGCGATATCGGCCTGATGGTCATACGCCCACGGCGACAGGAACCTATTGATCTCATCATTGAGCTGATGCAGGTAATAACCCTCATCGCCCGCCGCCGATGGCATAAAGCTCACGGAAAACCGCAATTTGACCGGCACAAAGTCGGCGTTCCGGACAGTGAGTTTGGCGGTCGACGGCATACGATCGAGGAGAAAAGCCTTGATCTCGGCGAGCAGTGAGACGGGCGCCTTTGGCGAGAACGGGTCGGAAAGAACGTTGTTGCGGATATCCGGGATGACCACAATCCGCACACCGCTTGGTGCATCCCCGGTTTCGGCGGCCACGGCGGGAATACATTTAGCCTTGTAGACTTGAGGAAAACGCTCGAGGATCAGCCGCTCGTAATCCCATACCGTCAATGCCCGGTTCTTGTGACGCAGGCGCTCGCTGACACGGGTATAGAAATCGCCCGGGCGTTCTTGAGCCCGGCCGCCGAAGGACGGGTAAGGCTGATGGATGGCGTCGACCTCCGGACGCGGTGTCGCCAATTTAGCGATACTCTTCGCGGCCAGCATGTGTTCGGGATAATCAGCTGCAACGTCGTTGTCGACGCGGGTGGCGGTTATCGCCTGCGCCGCGATCGCCACAGTATCGGCGACGCCTTTGGTGTTGCGCACGACAGCCACGCGGATCCAGTATAGCGTTGCGGGAAGCAGCGTGTTCGACTCGGCAGGGGGCAGGTTGCATTTGACGATACCGGTCTTGATTAGTCCCCGCGTGCCATCGTATTTCAGATCGCCCTCCTCCAGACTCAGCCAACGATTACCACTGAGATAGCTCCATTGCATCGTAGCCAGCTCGATGTCTGGATTCGAATCGGCGCTGCCGTCTGCCAGTTGGAACAACAGCGAGAGCGATTGCGGCGGTTGGGCGTTGGCAATGCCGATGTAAAGCTCTCCTTCGTTATCGTAGCGTGGCAGGAACGTCTGTTGATCACCGTCGTCCTTCGCAATCTCACTGTAACCGAAGGGCTCAATGTGAAAGAGCTGCCCAGCAGCGTCAGAAACCTGTACCGCTGGGTCGATCTCTACAGAAGCACGATAGCCCACGGTTAAGCGCTTTATCTTGGGGGTGTAAGGTGGGTTGACGACGTAAGGATTGGGTTTGCCGTTCGCCTGTCTCATCGCGCCATTGGCGGCCGCGCGTGGATAGACCGTATTCAGGAAATCGGATCCGCTCAGCTCAAGCTGCCAGTACCGGATCCAGTCAAACGTCTCATTTCCGGCGATATATCGGAGATTGGGCCCATAGCCGGGATATTTCTCCTTGATTTTGGCACCGGTGAGTGTGATCTCTGCAGGCGCGCTCGCGCCCGTGGTTTGAATTGTGTCGTTGTCGTAGTCTGCATGAAAGAGAGCGACCTCATCAATCGCGAAGTCGGCCCTGTTGTCATGGAGCCGCAACGTCGCTGTAAAAGCCGTGTTGTCCGCGATAGGGCTCTTGTCTGGATTAACGTCAGCCGTGTAGCCGAGGTAATAATCGTGCAGGTTGTCCGGGACACCCATCCAGTCGATTTCGAGACTTAGTGCATCCAATTTCTTGGCGCAAATCTCGGCGTTTGCGATATTAAAGCCGGAACCAACGACCGGCGAAGTCCCGAAGGGCTCGAAAGGCTTCGTAGCATCGAGTACACCGTTGTCATTCTGTAAGGCGAGACCGGTGATCCCCGACACCTCAACCTCAAGCTGGACTTTTTCCAGAACCAGCGGTCGGAAGGTACGGTAGTATTTGGTTGAGGTTTTACCATCTTCTGACGCTATGTCCGCCAAGAGAACTTGCAGCACCGGCCACGGCGAACGAATCCCGCCCTCCGTCATTGGCGGCGAGACCGGCGGCACCTGCTCGGCCAAGTTTAGCTTGAAGCAGATATTTTCTGCCGGAGACTCGCGCATCATTCTCTCGCCGTCTACCTGGAATGTATCAAGTCCATTACTGAGAAGGAAGCGAAAGGGGTTGGCGTGTTGCTTAAACAGATTATCGATTGCGGCCTTGTCGAAAGAATCTTTCTCGAAAGCGAGGGTGAGCGTGATAATGCGTTTGCCCTCGCCTAGCTGCAGCAAGGGTGAAGAGACGGCAAAGCCGATGGTCGCGGGTTCCGCGCGCATGCCCCGTCCCTGGTCATATATGTTTACATCACCGAAAGTTCGCCAATTGGCGCCCTCTGAATCATCCGGCGCTGTGCTGCTGCGAAGCCGCGTCGCGTCCGATGCCGCAAAAATATTTTTCCATTCCCTGTTCCTGAATTCAGGCCCAAGCCATCCGTGTTTTCGTCGCATTGCCTGCTCTAGAATGCCATAGACCTTATCCACTTCTTCGCTAGGCAATGGTGGCGAACTCAACAATGCAGCCTTTACTTGCTCGAAATTGGCGCGTTCCAGAAACAGTTTTTCGCGGATGTATTGTTCGTCCCTTATTACCGAGAGATCCGCGAATTTTCTCACTTGCGGCAACGGATCGCCCGGTTCCGGATCGCCGATGGCAAACAGGATTGCCGCCTCCAAGCCACCAGATTTATTTCTTTGCTTAAACTTTGCCCGCAGTCCTGCACTGTCTAATATTTCACCGGGTTGGTAATGGACGAACAAGCTCTTGAGGCTGACTACCTGAGCCCGATTGGCGAGCAGTTCGAGGTCGGTACGATAGAACAGGTCAGCGCCCTGGCTGTCTTTACCGGCATCAAGGAGAGTACCGCCGGGCAAGAGGAAATTCTCCTCTCCGCCTGCCAGTTCAACCAACACATGAACCTGGTCTGGCCCTCCCGGTTTGGCTGACAGCCGGAGAACCTGACGATAGTAGAATTCGAGATGGCGACGGGTGAATCCGTTCATCCGTTCCTGGGTCCTTCCAAGGAGTTTCAGAAATGTCAGGAATAGGACTAAATGGGGACGCGCAAAGAGCTTTCTGACTCTATCGTCTTTGATCGTTTCCGGCGCAACAATAAACCGCTCGACATCCTCGAGATTTACGTCATCGGGGAGAAACTTCCCCCAGTTGCCATGCTCGTCACCATCAACGTCGAAATACTTCAGCTCTTTGGAGTAATCCTGAGCAAACTTAAGCAATTGACGAACCGACCTGCCATCCACAGGGAAGTTCTCAGGTCCGAGCCCTGGCAGATACCGTCCTACCTGGCTAGTACCATCGCGTGGCGGCCACTGGAACTTTTCGTCCTCCATTATGCCCCCATGAACTTCAAATTATTGGAAATAAACATGCCATTACCAGAGTACTGGGGTGTCGCATCGGGAATGGGCGCACCGGGTCCGGGTGGTGGTTGCTGCGCAGGACTTTGCACTTCAAATTTAGCGGTGAAATTACCGCCTTTGAGCAACACCGGCTTGCCACCGGTCTGGGTTTTTTTTGCTACCTGGTTACCGGCGAGCGCCGCGATTTTCAGGGTACCCGTACCAGGAATTGAATACTGTGGCGTCATATACGTACAACCCGCCACGGAAACCTTTGATTCGTCTCCATCAACACAGATTTTCTTACCATTGATGGTTGCAGGACCACTACCCTCGAGTTTTCCAGGTTGCACCACCACGATGGCCGGACTAAAGGCGGGTATAAACATCACGGTGTCTCCCTCGAACAGGATAATATCAGCCATTTTTTCATCAGCCTGGAGAGGCCGCCTCGTTAATGTAAAACGGGTAAACCATGTTGTAGCGCGAATTAGTGGCGCGAATAGTGTAATCGAGGCTGATCAATAATAATCCAGCTTCGGCACCGCTTTCAGATACCTCAACGTCATTTAGTGTGATCCGGGGTTCGTGATGCAGGATTGCATCTTCGATGAAACTGCGCACCCGGCCGATTAATCCCTGGCTGATCTCGCCAAACAGAAATTCATTCATGTCACAACCAAAGTCGTCCTGCATAACACGTTCGCTTCGTTGCGTTGCGAGCAGGATTGCCAAACTTTGCTCAATGTCTTCCTCCCCTGAAACGAGATGTACTTCGCCTCCAAATGCGGAAAAACTCGGAGGGAAGCTCCAGCCGGTACCGAGAAATGAGCTATCGTTGGCCACAGATTACTTCCCTTCTGCAGCAGTGCGGTTTGGCATCGGAACCGCTTCAACTGGAGATACCTCAGCCGATTTGATTTGCTCGGAGGCTTGCTCCTGAACCTTTCCCACCAGGGTGAACACCTTGGCAAAAGGCATGTTTCCCAATCCTTCAAGGATCAGGTTCATTTCATCGATTGTCAGATTAAGTTTAATTTCTTGCATTGCTTTTCTCCTGGTTTATAACGATATGCGGCGTAATTTAATTGCTACCCTGTTTTTGTATTCTTGCTACTCAATAAACATCCAGCTTTTTATTTAACGTCCACTTTAGCTGCTTTGATTTCGACATTTCCCGTGGCTTCCAATTTCAGGTCTTTAGCGGTTTTGATGGTGATACCGTTTTTGTCCATTTTGATCTCATTGCCGTTCTGATCGGATAGCTCCATCGACTTAGCACTATCGTCCAGCAGCACCCTTGCGCCTTCAGCCGTCTCGATAAACACCGATCCTTTCTTGTCATCCATGAAGCCGATTACGCTACCGGTTTTAGTAACAATGGCTTTGGTTTTGTTCTCTTTGGTAATTTCCGAAAAATTCTCGGGAGGGATATTCTTCGGACTGAACATGCTCCCCAGAATTACTGGCTGGCGTGGATCGTTGTTGAAAAATCCAACCACCACTTCGTCTCCAGTCTCGGGACGGAAAAACCAGCCACGATTCTTACCCGCGTCGGGAGCTGCCAGGCGCGCCCATACCGTTCCTGTTTTCTCGTCGATGCCAGGCAAGATGACTTTGACACGAAATTGTTTTTCCGGATCCGCTTCGAACTTGTCGACGATGGCAATGTGAAGACCATTGATACCCGGCAGTAAACCCGCTGCAGGGACATCCTGGATCGCATCTTCCATAGCGAATGTGCGTGCCGAAAGACCAAACTGGATGTCACTTCGCCAACCGTCGACATCCACGCGATGGCAAATGCCGGTGACCAGAGTCGTACCGTTAAAACGTTCGCCGACACCGTCAATTTCAATGACATCAAAGAGCTTAATATCAGCAAAGCCGGGGATCGCCAGTCGTCCCCGGATCATAGACATACGGCTACGCATCATGCGGCCGTCCGCCCAAACCTGTCGCTCTTCGGGTGCGAGTGCCGGGTGTACAAGACGACAGGGTTCGTAACCCACGGCGTCGGCGAGCTTGCTGCCGTCGAGATCGCCTTGTTTCAAGGCGAAGACTTTTGCCTCAGTTGGCGCTACCAATTTGAGTTCCTTAACATCCCAACCGCTGCTCTGGACTTTCGGATATTGACTACCCGCGTCCAACTCGAATTCAAAGTCGTAGATCGCACTGATACCATAATCAAACAAGTGCTTGGGTTTTACACTCAGATCGATCTTGCGCACGGACACCTCGCCGTCATCGACGACAGCAAACAATCCCTGGCTTTCGGTACGTGAGACGATGAAATCCCAGTCCGTGCAATCGTACTGGACGATCTGTGCATGTTTGGGTTTGGTCGCTTCAATCTTGCCTGACTTTAATCCGCTATCCTTTACCAACTTGCCGATCACCTCGGCGTCGTCCTTGTCGACGAACACTGCGCTCTTGCGTGTTTGTGTTAGTTTTACTGCCGCATCTTTCAGCTCGATTCGCAATAGTGATCCCTGAGCGTCCGCTTCGACGCCATGACGCACTACCAGACCCTTAAAAATTGTCGCGTCCTTAGTCTCAGATTCATAACGCAGCTTGATCTCAATCTCCTTGCCGGGTTCAAAATATTTAGTATTGCTCAAATCGAACTTGCGCTTTGCCGCGTCGCCATCCAGTAATACCAGGCTCGCATGCGGGATCCGGTTCACTTCCCTACGAATGTCGATGGAAATCAACTCATAGATTGCATCGATTTTTTTCTTTTCGCTCAGCAGTGTGGCAGTAACAACGGCCATACTCAGTCGCGCCCTTGATCACTTTCCAACGGCGGAAAGTTAAGCTTTTGACCTGGGCTCAGGTTCCTGAAATCGTCTAGCTCGTTCTCGCGTGCAACGCGTAAATAATGTTCTGACGAGCCATAGATTTCTTTGCACAACAAAGGTAGGGTATCGCCACTCTTGACTGTGCGTACGTGGGTCAGGTCTGGTGAATTTTTACCCGCCTCGAGTCGAATCGTCTTGGCACTCGCATCCTTAACAAACTTTACCGCCAGTTCTGCCCGAAGTGGATCACCCGCCTCGTCGAATAATTTATAAGTGATATCCAGACTCGTCAGCCTGCAGGAAAACTTGAAATCTCCCCAGCTTATTTTGAGAAAATTAGGTTGATGAATATCGCCGTTCATTTCCAGGCAAAGCTTCTTGAACTGTGCGATCTGCTTCTTAACGTTTTCGCCTTTTAAGACACGAACCAACTTCTCGGCGCCAAAATAGTTCACCCCGGTCCCATCAAGAATGAACTGGAAGGAAAGATCTCCTGGTGGGGTATATCCATAGAGCGCGGGCCGCCCCGAAGAATTGATGGCTTGGCGGTGCGGTGCCTGATACGCATTCGCATGTTTTTCCTGAAACGTGGTCGGATTGAACATCAGGTTCATACTATCCAGGTGATCCTTAGTCGCTCTCGCTTCTGTTTTATAGGCATCGATACGTAATTTTTCTAACTTGAATAGATTTAACAGGGACATGTTTATCTCTCTTTGTTCCTGGCCAGGATACGCATGACCTGACGTACACATTCCTCCACGGTGGCGTCTGTAACGGCAGTCGAAGCGGCTGAGGTACCAGCGGATTCGGCACCAGATCCGCTGACTGATGCGTCCGCTGCATCGTTTACCACGGTTCGAATCACCAATTCTTTGATCTCAACCGGCATGATTAAACGCGAAGGATCTGCATCCGGGTATAGGCCAGCTCCATGGTGTCAATCACCAGTGCGGGGTCCGAATTCAGATCTGATGTAGACCACTTAACGGGATAGGCTTTCATAAACAGCCACGCGGCGAGTGGCAGCTTGTCTTCATTGAGTAGCGTCACCAGCACGTTTGAGGTGGCAAACTTGAATAAGGACATGGCCACGTTGAACTCAATGTTGAGTGGTGAGCCAACCACCATGCCGCGTTCGAGCACCAGGTTGTTGTACTTGACGCCTTTCGGCAGCTTTTGGGTATAGAGATTCCGTCCGCCTTCGCTCAAAGGTTCGGTTTCTACTTCAGCCGATAACCCGGAGACTTTTTGGAACCGAATGTCGAGCGGATTGGGAACAACACCGCCAGCAAAAAAAAACACACCGAAGCGCATACCAATGATGGGATCATTCATGGCATACAACCTTTATTTAAAATTATCATATTCATCCACTTCATTGTTGTTCGACTGAGATACCCGAGGCCATCAGCGTCAGGGTTTCGATCGCCGCTTCGTTACTGTTCGCCTGAAACGAAGGTGCTTCGAGTTTGGTGATAATCGCCTTTTTGATTTGCCAGATCACCACGGCCAAACCATTCTCGTCACACAAGCTCACACTCAGGTTTTTCTTATCCACCAGATCCAGCCATTCATAGAGCTGCGTTTTGCCGATGATCACACCTTTTTTCAAAGTGAGTTGTTCATACTTGTCGAATCTAAATTTGGTAATCGACTCACCTTCCCAGAAGCTCAGACCATGTTTGTAAGTGAGCGTCTGGTACTCACGCACCAGCCCCGACACCTCGGTGAAGCTCATCGTCTCTTCGCCAATGGTGACGCGGAAGTTGTAAGCCGCGAGCGGATACTTGCTTCGCTGACTTGTAGCAGATTCAGACATAAGCGATGCGCTTTCAGGCTTGTTCGACTTCGACGCGGTCGGCCATCAGTTCCATACTTTCAATCGCAACGTCGTTAGAATTGGCCGTAAAACTGGGGGCATCGAGCTTAGTTGGAAAAGCGTTGCTCACCTTCCAGCTAACCACCGCAGCACCATTTTCGTCACAAAGACGGATATAAATGTCCTTTTTATCAACGCGATTGAGCTGGATCGAATTAATCCAGCCAAACAGGGTCGGCACGCTGACACCAGTGACCACACCTTTCTTCAAGGTGACTGTGGCGGATTTACCCTGGCCCGGCATGTACATCCAGCGTGGACCGCCTGTTCCGGAAACGGGGCTCTCCGTATAGGTCGTGGTTTCGTAACCAACACTTAAACCCGATACTTCGGAGAAACCAACAGTTTGACCATCGATCTCAACTTTGTAGTTGTAGACCGGCAGTGGATAGGTTGTTGCGATATTATCTTTAGTCAGTGCCATTTTAGTGTTCGCCTCTATGGTTCAGGTGATAGGTAAATACGCTATTGCAATGACTCATGTTGTCTGCAATTTGTGCGAGAACTTCAGGATGATAAATTCGGCCGGCCGCACCGCGGCTATGCCGATCTCAACGATCATCCGACCTTCCAACACATCCTGCGGCGTCATCGTTTTGCCCAGACCAACATTAACGTAGTAGGCATCCTCCGGCTTGGAACCGGCAAGTGCGCCCTGCTCCCACAATCCGTACAGGTAGCTTTCGATCATCGCCTTTACTTTGAGCCAGGTTGACTGGTCGTTTGCCTCGAAAACGGCGAAGGCGCTGGCCTTTTTGGTCGACTCTTCAATGGTGATGAACAAGCGACGAACAGAAACGTAACGCCATTCATTGTCGTTACCGGCGAGTGTGCGCGCGCCCCAGACTAACGTCCCCTTGCCAGTAAAAGCGCGGATGGCGTTAATTGATTTTCCAGCAGTCGGGTCGATGTTGAGTCGGTCCTGATCGTCATCAGTGATCTTCTCTACTGGCCCGAGGATACCCATCACACCCGTATTAGCCGGGGCTTTCCAGACGCCTTGCTCACGATCGACCCTGGCATAGATTCCCGCCATTGCTGCGCTCGGAGGAAGTTCAACACGCTGCTCTGCCAACGCGGTCTTGATCTGGTTGTACAATCCAGTGTTGGGTTTTGCGACAGGTAAACCTTTATTGTCCTTTATCAATGAGGCCATCGTACCGCCAACATCCCCGCCCGCCTGTTTTACCAGGGCGACGAACGCATTACTGGTATGGTCAACGTCATCACTGCCATCACCATTAGCTTGCACACCAAAGCCATTAGGCTTATTCGAATTACTCAAGGCATTCCAGGCATCGGTGATGTCCTGTGCCGTCTTGTTATCTGAACCCCTTATCGTTAGGGCGCCGCCATCGCCTTCAAATGTAATGGGATTTCCTGCTGCAGCAATGATTTTCAATTGTGGTCCCGTTTCGGCACCGTTGTAGGTGATCAACAAGCCATTTCCACCGAAATCCTTGCTCCATGACGTTTGCGAAGAGGAGACGCCGGTGATCTCCACATCGCTTTCAGAATACACATAGTTCAGACTGGAATTGAGATAGGGAGTGTAGGCTGCGCCGTACATCAGGTTTATCGACAAATTACTGTCGTTGCGAAATGCCTCGGTATCGCCCATCGGCACATCAAGGATGGTGAAACGGTCGCCCATATCCTGACACTGCATCAGTGCTTCGCCGCACAGACCATAATAGTCCCCCGCTGATAATAGACGGGCGGCGTCGGTCAGCACGATGAGGGTTGGCTCGTCCTCTTTTTTTAACGCTGCCAAGCCTTTCAAAAACTGTGTTTTGTCTGGATCTGATGTGTAGTTGCCCACTGACACAACGTAACAGGGACCGCCACCATTTTTAAAATAAAGGCTCAAGGCGTAATACAACGTGAACTTATGCGTATTGTTCGGCCCTTGTACTGCAGGCAAATCTGAAGCATTAGCTGGCAGTGTGACGGTGAAAGTCGATGGTGGTGCGCCGCCAAATGCGGTGATGAATTCGAGCATCGAGGTGATGCGTACGATCTCAGGTTCGGCAGTGCCTGTTGGACCGGTTTCCGTGTAACCGATAAATGCTGGAACCGCTGTAGCCACTTCGGCGACAGAAGGTGGTAGTGTGGATATCTCTTCGACGTATACCCCGGGCGTTCTGTAATTGGCCATGATGTGAGTTTCCTTGGTTGTGCTTTTTTATTGGGCTTTCATATATTTGACGACTTGGTACAACGTTTTTGTTGCTGCTCTG
>Ga0316205_10002177_pt1 | contig 21198 bp, 20 predicted proteins | sample 3monthpyrite_MG_FD_204941 | JGI IMG/M metagenome (GOLD analysis project Ga0316205, IMG submission 204941) | Microbial mat bacterial communities from mineral coupon in-situ incubated in ocean water Damariscotta River, Maine, United States -... | ecosystem: Environmental > Aquatic > Marine >... | reverse complement strand
TTGCTCCCCTCTTAGTAAAAGAGGGAGGCTTTTGCTCCCCTCTTAGTAAAAGAGGGAGGCTTTTGCTCCCCTCTTAGTAAAAGAGGGAGGCTTTTGCTCCCCTCTTAGTAAAAGAGGGGCTGGGGGAGATTTAGCTTTTTTTCAATTACGATACCCCACATTCGTAACTTGATAACCTGCAGGTTATTTACCCCCCCTCAATCCCCTTTTTTCTACGGGGAGGCTTTTGAAAAAGACGGCTTTAAGAAAGATTTACCCACTACTTATCCCAGATACACGCATCCCCAAGCGCATCAAGTCTGCTCCGATGCAACTCCAGCTCATCAACATTTGCACGAATCACATTAATTTGCGGGCGGTTACTGTCCACCCTTTTAATAGGGCTAACATTGCTTGCGCCCTCTTTGCCATCTGCGCTCTGTGCTCCTCCTAATGCCAGCATTTCCTGACCACCCGTCATTCTCAGGAAAACTTCCGCTAATAATTCAGAGTCGAGTAAGGCCCCGTGCAACTCACGCCGCGCATTGTTTACATCGTAACGTTTACACAGAATATCCAGATTATTTTTTTGCCCCGGGTGCTTTTTGCGCGCCATCACCAGACTATCGGTAATGGTGCAGTGATCACTCACCTTACCCCAAACCGGGTCTAGCATGGCGAGCTCATGATCGAGAAAACCAATATCGAACGGTGCATTATGAATAATAAGTTCTGCACCATTAATAAACGCGATAAAGTCTTCCACAATTTCACTAAAACGGGGCTTATCCGCCAAAAACTCGGTACTGATGCCGTGCACTTCAAATGCACCCTCATCACTTTCCCGGTCTGGCTGAATGTACTGGTGGTAGGTATTTTCGGTGATTTTGCGATTGATAATTTCAACGCAACCAATTTCTATAATGCGGTGCCCCTGGGAGGGTTCAAGGCCTGTGGTTTCCGTGTCTAGTACGATTTGTCTCATGTTTGAAAAGATGGTCTTATAACTTACGATTAAAGACTATCAACTCCCTTATTCGCCAGTTCATCTGCCTTCTCATTGCCCTCATGCCCCGCGTGACCTTTCACCCACTGCCAGTCCACCTGGTGCTCGTTTCTGGCACTATCCAGACGCTTCCACAAATCAACATTTTTCACCGGTTTTCTGGCGGCAGTCTTCCATCCCCTGGACTTCCAGTTATCAATCCACTCAGTAATGCCCTGCATGACATATTTTGAATCTGTGTACAGGACCAGTTCACAGGGACGGTTTAACGATTCCAGCCCCATTATGGCCGCCATTAATTCCATGCGATTATTGGTGGTGTTATTTTCACCGCCAAACAATTCTTTATCGTGTTCGCCAAATCGCAGCCACACACCCCAGCCACCCGGCCCCGGGTTACCGCGACATGCACCGTCGGTATAGAGTTCTACTTTATCAATATTCATGGGCCAAGATAGTACCTGAAATATGGGTTAATGAAACTCAAATTACATTAATTTAAATGAGAAATATTTCAAGCAATATCAAATTGAATGATTTACACTCTGGGATAGTATTTAACTTATTAACTCCATCATTAGAAAAAGAAGATAACTTGCTGAATTTAAAGATTTTTCATATACAAAAATGCATTTTTCATAAACTGCTTATTGCGGTATTTTTAAGCATATTCCTAAACGCCTGCATACCTAGCGAGTCAACTCGCCCGGATAGCACCAATAATCTTCCTAAAAAAACGCCTGAGCAAATCGCCCAGGAAAAAAAGATTAAGCAATTTTTTAACGATGCCTATATTGCCGCCGAGCAGGAACTTGAAGATGAAATGTTCGCCATCAAACAGGCTGATTACGCACTTGAGCCCATGCCTGATGTCTGGACCCGGGTACGCAATGGTTTTAGTATTGCCGATACTCAGGATAACGCCCGCTTAACCGCCGAGCTAAAATGGTACGCCAAGCACCAGAAATACCTGGATCGAGTTGTCGAACGTGCCGAGCCTTTTTTACACTATGTATTAAATGAGGCGGAAAAACGTCAGCTCCCTACCGAGCTGGTACTGCTGCCCATTGTTGAAAGTGCCTACCAAACCTTTGCCTATTCCCACGGCCGCGCCTCGGGTATCTGGCAATTTATACCCTCCACCGGAAAAATTTACGGCTTAAAGCAAAACTGGTGGTATGACGGTCGCCGGGATGTTTACGCCTCGACACAAGCTGCACTGAAATATCTGGAAAATTTAAACCGAGAATTTAAGGGCAACTGGTTACATGCGCTGGCTGCCTATAACTCTGGCTCTGGCACCGTGCGCCGTGCAATTCGCAAAAATAAAAAGCTCGGCAAGCCAACGGATTTCTGGAACCTTAAACTACCAAAGGAAACCCAGGCCTATGTACCCAAAATGCTCGCACTTAAACGCCTGGTCGCTGATCCAGCTGCCTATGGAATAAGCCTTAATTGTGTAGATGACATCCCCTATTTTGAAGCCGTAGATATAAATGCCCAACTAGATTTAGCCATGGCCGCGGATATGGCGGAAATAGAGCTGGATAAACTTTATCAGCTTAACCCCGCATTTAACCATTGGGCCACCGCACCTTATGGCCCCCATCGCCTGTTAATCCCGGTGGATAATGCACAAACCTTCAAACAAAATCTGGCACTGGTACCAAAAGCTGAACGCATCAAATGGAAGCGTCATAAAATTAAGGAAGGCCAGACCCTCAGCCACATTGCCGACCGCTATTCCGTTTCGGTTAAAAGCCTGCAGCGACTTAATCACTTACGCTCAAATAACATTCGTGCCGGCAAGTATCTGGTCATTCCCGTATCCAGCCGCAAACTGTCAGACTATAATTTAACTGCCTACCAACGTAAGAAAACCCTGCAAAATATTCGTCGTAAAGGCATAAAAGTAACCCATGTTGTGCAACCCGGCGACACCTTCTGGGATTTATCCCGCACCTATAAAGTTAACTCACACAGCATTGCCCGCTGGAATGGCATGGCGATTCGCGACCCCTTGCGTGAAGGTCAGAAACTGGTTATCTGGACAAAATCCCCTGGCAATAATCTGGGCAACCATCCAGGTAATAAAAATGCAAATCATGGCAGAAATACCATTCAGCGTATTTCTTACCGGGTACGTAATGGTGATTCGCTTTATTTAATTTCACAAAAATTTAATGTGGCCATCAGTGACCTCAAACGCTGGAATCGCTTTAGCAGCAAATATCTGCAGCCCGGTCAGAAAATTAAATTATATGTCGATGTTACCCGCCAGGCGGGCAATAGTTAAACAGGCAAAAAAATTTTACAGCTAAAGTTTTTTGCCTGATTAATTTATATACAGAAATGTTTTTAGCACTTTAAATTTATATAAAATTTAATAGTTTAAATTAATCACGCTTCGGAGAAAGCCCCCACGAACCGAGGACACAAATGAGCGAGCATATTGATGTCACCCTGCTGGCACGCTACCAACCACTGGATGCACTTAACCCTGAAAATCTTCAGGAGGCATTAAAGCAACTCAAAATATTAAAGCTCACTGCAGGACAAACCCTGTTTAAAAAAGGCGATGCTGATACAACTCAGTACTATCTACTCGAAGGTGAAATTGATTTACATAGTGATACCACTATTTTAAAAACCATTAAGAGTGGCACCACCGACAGTTTTAATGCCCTGGTTCACATACTTCCCCGCACCGTCACCGCAAAAGCAAAAACTGATTGCGTTCTTTTTACAATTGATGCGGATCTGGTTGATGTTATGCTCACCTGGGACCAAACTGGCAATTTTCAAGTCGCAGAATTTGGTGTTGGTAATACCAGTGGTGATGATGACTGGATGGCACGCATTTTACAGACCGAAGCTTTTCACAGAATACCACCGGCCAACATTCAGGCAATTTTTATGCGCATGGAATCTCTGCCAGTAAAAGCCGGAGAGAAAATTGTTGCCCAGGATGAAGAAGGTGACTTTTTTTATATTATAAAAAAAGGCAGAGCACTGGTTACCCGCTCATTACCCAGTCAACCCAAAGGCATTAAACTCGCTGAGCTTAAAGACGGCGATACCTTTGGCGAGGAAGCACTCATTTCCAATGCCAGGCGTAATGCCACCATTACCATGCTAACCGATGGTATGTTGAGCCGACTGGCCAAAACCGATTTTATTGAGTTACTCAACGAACCCCTTTTAAACTGGGTTGACTATGCTGAAGGCGAAAAACTAGTGAGTGAGGGAGCTGAATGGCTTGACGTAAGACTGCCCGCCGAGCATCAGGCGAATGCAATTAAAGGCGACATCCATATACCGTTAATTTTTTTACGTAAAAAAATTGATTCGCTGGACTATAAAAATCATTATGTTGTGTATTGTGACACAGGAAGGCGTAGCTCAGCCGCATCATTTTTATTAAATGAACGAGGCTTTACAACCTGTATTTTAAAAGACGGCATTAGTACTGCACCGAAAGATAAGCGCACTTCAGGATAGTTTACATTTCAAACAAATTACCCTGCACGATAACCGGGTATTTTACTATGATCAACCTCATCAATTTGCTCCGCAGTTAAAAAAGCCCTGGCATATTGCAGATACACTTTTTCGCGCACGAACACTTCAAAAATTTCATGGTCAATATGTTTATCAATGCTCATATTCCCTAAAATAGACAGGCACTCACTTAACTTTTTACCTTCTTTATAGGGACGGTCACGGGCACTCAGCGCTTCAAAAATATCGGCTATACCCATCATTCTTGCGGGCCATGACATTTGCTCACGGGTCAGGCCCTTAGGATAACCGTTACCATCCATTCGCTCATGATGCCCACCTGCATACTCGGGAACATTTTCAAGATGTTTTGGAAATGGTAGCTGATCTAACATTTTAATTGTCACCACAATGTGGTTATTAATCACCTGCCGTTCTTCATCGGTCAATGTTCCCCGCGCAACAATTAAATTTTTAATTTCATCTTCGTCGAAAAAATTTTCTGTAGCACCATTATCTTTACTGATTTGATACTGGGCGATTTTTTTAACACGGTTCTGACTTTCCTCCGTCATGTATTCGCCACCCACATTGGCCAGAGCTATAAATGCCTTATCATCATTTAATTGTCGAACTGTTTTCTCGTATTTATCGACTGCCAGTTCAAATAAATTTTCATCAGCCAGTGATTTAGCCGACAACTGCTTCTCCAGCATTGCAATTTTTGCATCACGCTTTAAAACTTCAAAACGCGCATTGACCGTGTTAATTCTATCGTAAATAGTTTCTAGCTTGGTAGATTTATCAATAACGTATTCAGGTGTTGTTACTTTCCCACAGTCATGCAACCAGCCCGCTATCATTAATTCATAGCGATCTTTTTCCGTCATTGAAAAATCTTTTAGCGCACCGTTTGTATCCTTATCACAGGCATCAGCTATCATCATGGTAAGCTCCGGCAGGCGCTTACAGTGGCCGCCGGTATAGGGTGACTTTTCATCTATTGCGGTTGCAATTAATTTTATAAACGCTTCAAATAGCGCTTTTTGTTCATCAATTAATTTTTTATTAGTTAAAGCAACCGCTGCCTGGGATGCCAAAGATTCGGCTAGTTGCTGATCTTCTCTGGAAAAATCAACAACTTCATTATTTACAATTGAAACAGAGTTGATTAACTGCAACACACCAATCACATCACCCTTGTGATTTTTCATGGGGATAGTTAATAAGGATTTCGTTCGGTAACCGGTGGATTCATCAAACTTACGGGTGCCGGAAAAATCAAACCCATCCGCATCATAAGCATCATGAATATTAATGGTGCTGTCATTCAATACCGCACTGGTCACCACCATTGAAAGATTTTTTTTACCTTTAATATGCAGGGGCAAGGGAGGGAAATTTATGGTGTGGCCGGTGGTACCACCCATGTGAATATCTAATGAGTCTGAGGAGACAATTTCAAACACCAGCTCATCTTTTTCATTAAGTGTATAAAGTGAGCCACCATCTGCATTAGTTAATTTTTTTGCACCATCGAGAATTAACTCCAGAACACGCTGATTATTTTTTTCCGCCGATAATGCAATACCAATTTCATTCAGTAATGCTATTTTGGATATCATTTTATCCATAAACAACTACACCTGTTAACTGCTATTCCAGATTGACTGGTTTAGGAGCTGGCCATTGGATATGACCAACTCCCGCAGGTAAGTTTAGAAATCACCTTCCGAAGCACGTTGCATAATTTCAGTTAGCGTATCGCGTACGGTAATCGCTTCAGCTTTTAATGCCGGAGGAATAGGTTGTCCGCCGTAAATCATTAAATCCATATCGAGGGTATAAATCCATAATTTACCCTGCTCATCTTCAACGACAGAAATACGGCAGGGCAGAAAAGCCGAATAGGCATCATTATAATTTAACATACTGGCAGCGGTCATCGCATTACACAGTAAGTAAATCTTTACATAGCGATACGGTTTACCCGACATGGCTACTACCTGCTTTGACAGAGGTAGTTCACCCACGTTTTTTATATTTAATTCATTCGCAATTGATAAAATAGATGTATTTAAATCTTCCGCAGTAACGTCTTCCGCAACTTCATATTTAACAATCATGGCATCGACAGCAGAGCCAGAATTGTAAAGTTTTTTCACAAAACCAATGTAGGTATCAACTGCACGTTCATCAAACGTATTGATTTTTTCAACTACGGGTTGAAGCTTAATTGCCGCCACTACTGCAACAATAATTGTTAACAAACCGAGTACCGCTAAAATATTTCTTAACATATTTTTTACCCTTTAAATAATTTTTATAGCAATTTGCTAATTTATAACATCTTTTTTTCATATGAAACAAATTAATTTTAATTAACACCACCATAATGGGTGCTTTGATCGCAACCCAGCGACCTTATTAATCTTTAACTTAAAGTCACAGGCTGCTGGAATCTCATCTCTGTTTAATTACATTTTCACCATGTTCAAATAAAAAATCAGATTAACCTGAATTATAGCCCTAAATAACACCTGGTTTAAACACTCTATCCTATCTGGTAATCCCGCCCTGTGTCAGTTTTTCTGGTGAAAGTAATCTTTGCAGTTCATCTCGCGATAAATCCGTCATCTGCTCAGCCACGTCTAAAACTGCCCGGCCTTCAGCATACGCGATTTTTGCAATTTTTGCGCCCAACTCGTAGCCAATTACCGGATTAAGTGCGGTAACCAGAATTGGATTTTTAGCCAGGGCCGCATCAATATTCTGCTGATTTACGCTGAAACCACTAATGGCATTATCCGCCATCATGCGTGCCCCATTGGCAAGTATTTCAATGCTCTGCAGCAGATTATAAGCAATCACCGGCAACATCACATTTAACTGAAAATTACCCGCCTGTCCACCAATCGTTATTGTTGCATCATTGCCAATTACCTGCGCGCATATCATCGCCATGGACTCGGGGATTACCGGATTAACCTTGCCCGGCATAATGCTACTGCCGGGTTGTAATGCGGGCAACGCAATTTCGCCAATGCCGGCTAATGGCCCGGAATTCATCCAGCGTAAATCGTTGGATATTTTCATTAAACTCACAGCAATGGTTTTCAGCTGGCCGCTAAGTTCAACAGCCGCATCCTGAGTGCTCAAACCCTCAAATTTATTGGGATTAGAGGTGAATGGGTGGCCGCTGAGCTGGCTCATTTGCGCGGTAAATTTTTCTGCAAACTCCGGATGGGCATTAATGCCGGTACCCACCGCCGTCCCCCCCTGCACCAGTGCGCTAATGCGGGGTAATGCGGACTGTAATCTCTCGATACCCAATCCCAGCTGCGCTGACCAGCCACTAAGCTCCTGCGCCATGCTCACCGGCATCGCATCCATTAAATGAGTTCGGCCAGTTTTGATAACCTTGTCCAGCTCAGCAGCACGTTTGTCTATGGCAGACTTTAAGTATGCCAGTGCGGGAATCAGCTGCTCTGCGGTTTGTAGGCTGGCGCTAACGTGTATCGCAGTAGGGATAACATCATTAGAGCTCTGCCCCATATTGACATGATCATTCGGGTGGATGGGTAAATCCGAGGTGCTAGCCAGATGAGAAATCACCTCGTTGGCATTCATATTGGTGCTGGTACCGGAACCGGTTTGGAATATATCGATGGGAAACTGCTCATCGTATTCGCCTGCACTGATGCTATTCGATGCACGAATAATTGCATCAGTCTGTGCCTGCTCCATTTCGCCCAGATCACAGTTCACCTGGGCGCAAGCGGCTTTTATCTGGCCCAGTGCAGCGATGAACGCCCGTGGCATCACCAGACCGCTTACCGGAAAATTGTTAATGGCGCGCTGTGTCTGCGCACCGTAGAGGGCGCTGGTGGGTACTTCTAATTCACCCATGCTGTCTTTTTCTATGCGAACTTCGCTCATTTATTTTCTCCGTCAATTCTTTAAATATTCTGGGGTTGGAGTCTGTGCCGGTAAGTTAAGTTGTAACCTGTTGAAAACGTACAAAATTCGACAGTTTGAGCTCCCCTCTTTGACAAAGAGGGGTTGGGGGAGATTTAAAAACATTCAAGTTAAAGCACTTTATTTATAGTGCACTCATACCTGAAAGCTATTAAATCCCCCTCACTCCCCCTTTTTCAAAGGGGGAAGCCTATCTGAAATAACCGAAATATTTATAATATTATAGGGTTAATCTTAACTTCCTGACATTGGGGGCAGAATCAATTCTGACTCCCCCCCACACTTGCCCATCACAACAGTAATTTAACTTAATCTCAAACTGTGAAAAACTCACAGCACCTGTATAATCCACCCTAAATTATCAGCGTGCCTCAATGTGCACATTTTAGCCGAAAGAAGACCAAAACACATGCAACTATCTGAACTCACAGCAATTTCACCCGTAGACGGCCGTTATGGCAGTAAAACTTCTGATTACCAGAGCATCTTTAGTGAATTCGGTTTAATCCGCCACCGGGTATTAGTGGAAGTGCGTTGGTTAAAAGCGCTGTCCGCAGAAGCCGCCATCAGTGAAGTGCCTGCGCTAAGCAGTGAAGCCAGTAACCTGTTAGATACCATTGAGTCCAACTTCAGCGTAGAAGACGCGCAGCGTATTAAAGATATCGAGCGAACCACCAATCACGATGTAAAAGCGGTTGAATATTTTCTAAAAGAAAAAATTGCTGGTAATGCTGAACTGCACGCCATTTCAGAATTTATTCACTTTGCCTGCACCTCTGAAGACATTAATAACTTATCCCATGCCTTAATGTTAACCGAAGGCCGGGATAAGGTTCTGCTAAAACAAATGGATGAAGTCATCGAAAAAATGAAATCCATCGCGCTGCAACTCGCAGAACAACCCATGCTCAGCAAAACCCATGGCCAGCCCGCCTCCCCCAGCACCATGGGTAAGGAATTTGCCAATGTAGTTTACCGTTTACAGAAACAGCGCAAGCAGGTGGCGGCGGTAGAAATACTCGGCAAAACCAATGGCGCGGTGGGCAACTATAATGCGCACCTTTCGGCCTACCCGGACGTTGACTGGGAACGTTTTTCGAAAAACTTTATTGAATCACTGGGTATTAATTTCAACCCTTACACCATTCAGATTGAACCCCATGATTACATGGCTGAGCTGTTCGATGCCGTGGCGCGATTTAACACCATTTTAATTGATATCAGTCGCGACATCTGGGGCTATATTTCAGTTGGTTACTTTAAACAAAAAACCGTTGCGGGTGAAATTGGTTCGTCTACCATGCCACACAAAGTTAACCCCATTGATTTTGAAAATGCCGAAGGAAACCTGGGTATCGCTAATGCCCTGTTTGGACATCTGGCAATGAAGTTACCGATTTCGCGTTGGCAGCGTGATTTAACTGATTCAACCGTATTACGTAATTTAGGTGTAGGCTTTGCGCATTCATCTATTGCTTATTCGTCAGCCATGCGCGGTTTAAATAAACTGGAAATTAATCCCCAGGCATTAGAAGCCGAACTGGATAATAACTGGGAAGTGTTAGCCGAACCGATTCAAACTGTGATGCGAAAATACGGTATTGAAAAACCCTATGAAAAATTAAAAGATCTGACTCGCGGGAAAAAAGTTGATCAACAGATTATGCGTGAATTTGTTGAAAATTTAGATATGCCACAGGAAGGTAAAGACCTGTTAATTAATATGACACCCATGAATTATATTGGTAATGCGGTGGCGCAGACGAAAAAAATATAGTTGTACCAATTGTCCCCCTCTTAGAAAAAGAGGGGTTAGGGGAGATTTTTATTTTTTTAATTTAGAAAGTAAATTACAGTTTGTAAGACTTTAAATCCACCTCAGTAACTTAATTAATTTTCATGATGAAGCTGTTGACTATTAAATATATCTGCATTCCCTTTTTCTAAGAGGGAGGAAATCCTTGAAATAACTAACCGTCTTACAATTGCAACATTTTATTAGACATGAAATAGTTTAAACTTTAGAGAAACCAAAATGCCGAACCCACTCAACCCACTTGGTAACCTCTCCCCCGAAGATTTCCTAAAAAACTACTGGCAGAAAAAACCGCTGGTGATTCGTCAGGCCTTTCCCAATTTTCAATGCCCCATCAGCGCCGAAGAACTCGCGGGACTTTCTTGCGAAGAAGACGTTAACGCTCGAATAATTATAGAGAAAGACGGCGAACATCCCTGGCAACCCATCTTTGGCCCAATGACTGATGACACCTATAGCAGTGTCCCCGAATCACACTGGACACTGGTATTAAATGATCTGGAAAAAGTCGTACCCGAACTCGCCTGGCTACCGGACCTGTTCCGTTTTATACCCGACTGGCGCCTGGATGATTTAATGTGCAGCTACGCCGCCGATCAGGGTTCAGTCGGCCCGCATTTTGATTTATATGATGTGTTTATAATTCAGGGCACGGGTAAGCGCCGCTGGCAAATCAGTACTGCCGAAGTTAGTGAAACCAATCAGGTCGCCGACACACTTTTAAGAATTCAGTCTGAATTTAACGCCGAACAGGAATGGATTTTAGAACCCGGCGATATGATTTACATTCCGCCAAATGTTTCACACCACGGGGTTTCGCTGGGTGAAAGTATTAGTTTTTCTGTCGGTTATAGAGCTGTTAGCCATGCGGATTTACTCAATGATTTTATTGCACATATCACACAGAACTTACCTGCAAAGTTAACCTATCAGGATGCAAATTTAACATTACAAAAAAATTCATCCGAAATTACCGAAGAGGCAATTCAACGAGTTAAAAACATATTCAGGGAGTATTTAACACCCGAACACAAAGAGCTAGAACGCTGGTTTGGACTGTTTATGAGTGATCCAAAATCAGAATATGCACAGGCACCGGAGGATGCTTTCGATTCAGCGGATGAATTGATTAGCGAAATGGAAAATGACGCAGTATTAAATCGCCATCCGGCAAGCCGGTTTGCATTTATAAACCGCGAAGAAAACTCAAGTCTGTTTATAGACGGCAATGAATATACTGTCACTAAAGCATTCGCTGAATCACTTTGTGAAAATCGAGAAATCACCACAGCATTTATACAATCATCCAGCCAGAATGAAAAGCAGTTACTTGTTGATTTATATAACACCGGAAGCTTATATCTAATTGACAACGACTAATCAAACTACAACAAAAACCAAACATGAACTACAACATAAAAACGACCAGCTGGAAAAAAGACCGAACATCATTAAGCGAAGTCCGTAAAAATGTTTTTATAGAAGAACAGAATGTGCCAGAAGATTTAGAGTGGGATGAGTTTGATAAAGACTGCATTCATATCCTCGTAACAAACAATCAAACTCCCATTGCCTGTGGTCGCATAAAACCCGACGGACACATTGGACGAATGGCGGTATTAAAAGAATATCGAAATATGGGAATTGGCACAGCCATATTAAGCGCATTGTTAAAACAGGCAAATAATGCTAATTTAGAAAAACTATATTTACATGCACAGGTTACTGCCATTGCATTCTACGAAAAACAGGGATTTAAAATTTGTTCAGAAGAATTCATGGATGCAGGTATTCCACATAAAACAATGGAGAAACGGCTTGCCCCTCCAACCTGAAAAAACGAAATCAGAAGCTCCCTTCTCCCAACTTGTAATAAAGACAGGTGATGCAATAGCGTCCCCCTTAGTAAAAGGGGGATTGAGGGGGATTTAATACCCACGATAGTAACTCATGTCACTATTCAACACTAACAATTTCGAGCGCCAGGGCAACACCGACAACGATCAGCACCTGCAAACAACAGAAGATGTATGTAATGCCATTATCAATTTATCTGAAACCCCGCTAAGAAGTATAAAAATTTTCACACCGGATCTGGAAAGACATTTATATGACAACGAGGCGCTCAGAAAAAATATGCTCAGTTTCATTCGCGGCAATCGGCATGCCCAGATTCAAATTTTAGTTAACGATTTAACCGATGCCTTAAATCACGGACACATGCTACTGCGTCTGGCGCAGCACATAACTTCGTCTATGAAAATAAAAATTATCCATGAAGATTACACAGGCACTAATGCATCCTTTATTACTTTCGATCAGTCTGATTTTATTTTTAAAGCCGACAGCTCAAAGCAAGATGCATTTCAGTCCAGCTGTAAAAATCGTAATCTTAAGCTAACTGAATTTTTTATCTCTGTCTGGGAGCAAGCAGAAATAGCATCTCAATCAAAACAATTTCGCATTTGACAATTTATAACCATCAAAATTATTAATCTGTTTATTATTAACTAAAAGCCACTTACGACATAATCTTACCTCCTCTAAATATAATGCCGTCTGTACTGAGTCATACGAATTTATTTAAGTAATTCAATACCCGTCAACATCTTGCCTCCTCTTAACTGTTCTCACCATTAACATCAAACCAGTAGCGAATAACCAAAGTGCTGGAGGTAGAGGGACAGTCTGAACAATTGTACCTTCAAGACGAATTGTATGATATTGACCGCCTATTTCCGGAACTTCATGAGCTGCATAATCTAACGCAAACGTATCATCTATACCGCAATCAATTCCACAAATAATTGTAGCGATACCTAGCTCATCAGGAAAGTTTGCAGTATCTCCGCCAAGCGAAATATCTTCTATACCATTCCAGGCTATGCTGAATCCTGAAAAATTTAATGTAGCGTTATTTCCACTAGCACTAATAACAGTAATCGGAGAAGTGCTATGGTGCATACCCGTGGCACCTGATATTTGCCAGGCTTCAGTAATAGTAAGATTTTCAGTACCATCAGGTGCGCCAAAATGGCTACCTGTGGCCAGTTGCGTAGTCCCCAGAACAATTCCATCATGTGCAACCAATGGCGTATAAAGAGTAACGGAGTTAGAAATCTCAGATCCCCACCAGGAACCAGAAGTAGGTTGATCAAAGCCAGAGGTAGTTGATGCAACAAACTGTAAACTAACTCCATCGACTAATGCGGCTTCAACTGATCCATTTAGAAAAGCAGATAATAAAAGAGCCGTTTTAACATGTGTTTTTATTGTCATATTTTATTCACTTTTAATATAGGTTAAAAAATACAGATAACGTGACATACCCTGAGAAACACTCAGATGATAAAACAAACCCAGTAAGGCAGAACCAAACAGCCATATTGCAGTGGGTAATGGTACCGCAGATATTTAACCTTCAAGATGTATTCTTACTTCTTCACCACCAAGACCTGAAGGACTTGCTGATTCAATATGGCCAACAAAATCGAGCATGTATGTATCTCCACCACTGCAATTAATTGCACACTCGATGTTAGCTATTCCATTATCTCCTAAGGCGGGAGTATTAATCACAATGTTATCTGTACCCGCCCAACTCCATCTGATGCCTGAAAAATCCAGTGTAGCAGTATTGCCAGATGCCGAAAGTATATTAGTATCTGAAACGCTACTTAGCATACCTGTACTATCAAACCATAAATGTGGATTATCGATTGAGGCAAACTCACTTCCATCTGGTATACCAAAATGACTTCCAGTTGCATTTTGTGTACTTCCAACAAGCAATCCATCAAGTGAAGATATTCAAGATATTCCTATCACACCCGTTGCAGAGGCATTAACAGAGAACCAGGAGCCATTTCCATCAGCGGGCGCGGGGATCCTCCAGTATATTCAGTGAAGATCATTAATGAGCCGTTAACTAAGGCCGCATTGGCAGAGCCCGCAGCTATCATCAGTGCAATTATTATTGCTGTTTTTTTCATTTTTTATCTCCATACAGGTTGAGTTAAACATTATTTTTTAATCGAAAATATTCAGATAATTTTTAATCCCTTCGTTCCTGTTTCTACAAAAAATATAATGGTATTTATAATCCAGCTAAATAACCTAATGTAAAACACGTAGTTTAATTACGGATTAATCGATAAACTTTTAGATGCCTCTGAACTATTTCCGGAAGCATCTATCGCGCTAACCTCCATTTCAAGCAGAGATGTTGTTAGCAAAACCTTATCCCGTTTACCCTTAATTTTTAAGGTATCACCATTTAATAACTTGAAACCCGCCATTCCCTGAACCGAGGGCGCAGCATCACAAATATCATTTGCCGACATGCTTACCCGAACAAATGATATTTTATTTGTATCAATGACTGATATTTCTGAAGCGGAACGTTTATCGATAAAGGCAGCACTGATTTCTGGTGCAGTCGTATCTACAATCGTGATATTCGTCGATGCAGTATCCTGTTCACCTGTATTCGCAAAAGCGGTGGCTGAAATATTATGAGAGCCCAGGGATAAAAACGCATAAAAACTCTCCCCTGTGGATACCATCTGACCATCCAGAGTCCATTCAATTCTATCCAGTGCCGCATCAAAAAATAATTGAACATGGGGTGTAATCGTTACATTATGCCCTCCGGTTGCCGCACACTCCTGACTCCCTGCATCATTAATTGAAATGATAATATCGGGTTCAGGTACTGCTGAAATAGTACCGGTTAAATGCAGATAATATGGCGTATTACCGAAGTTTGAAGGATCACCAAGTGGAACAGTTGCTGAATAAATCAATGTATAAGTATCACCATCACCACAGGTCTGAGCGCAAGTAACCTGGGCCACACCATCAATTGTTGAGCCGTACCATGCACCTGCCCCCATAGGAATGGTTGCATTTCCTGAAGCACTGTCCAGGCCATTCCAGGCAACGACCCAACCACTCATATCCACAGTAGCCGTATTACCCGAAGCAGACAATACATCTGCTGCAGACTCTGTTCCATGCATACCCGTGATACCAAAAAACACCCAGGGTTCATCAATAGTTGGGTTTTCAGATCCATCTGGTACCCCAGCATGACTACCAGAAGACATTTGGATCTGGCCTAAAGCCAGCCCCTGATGACCTGTTATAAACTGCCCGTCAAAGCCAGGTGCTTGTATAATCGTACCGCCCCCCATGGTGAAAAATGAACCCTCACCAATGTTCAAAACAGCACCATTTTTTAAATCGGCATGGCTTGTTCCTGTCGCTATCAGTAAGCCTAAGCTTAAAATTATTTTTTTCATTTTAAGTATCTCCATACAGGTTTATTAAAACCCGTCATATCAAATTGTTTAATTTTTTAATCTTACTTTCCATATTCATTAAGGCGTAATAGATAAACTTTTATGCATTTGTGATTTATTTCCAGATGCATCCATTGCCTTAACCCCCATTTCAAGCTCAGATGCAGTTAACTTAACTTTATTCTGATAACCCTTAATTTTTAAGGCATCACCATCAAATAACATGAAACCACCCATGCCCTGAATAGAAGGCGCAGCATCACAAATATCATGTGCTAACATGCTTACACCAACAAATGATGTGCGTTTTTTATTAATGACTGTTATTTCAGAACCGGTACGTTTATCAATAAATGCAGCACTGATTTCTGGCGCAACCGTATCCACAATAGTGATGTTCTTAGAAGCCGTATCCTGTTTACCTGCTACAGTAAATGCGGTGGCTGAAACCACATGGGAGCCCAGGGATAAAAACTCAGAAAAGTCCTCACCTGCTGTTACCATCTGACCATCCAGTGTCCATTCAATTCTATCCAGTACCGCTCCATAAAATAATCCAACACTGGATACCGCCGTTACATTATGGCCACCGGTTGCTGCACACTCCTGAACATTATCACCATCAATAGAAATTGAAATTTGTGGTGTAGGTGTTGCAGAAATGGTGCCGGTCAGGCTGAGCATATATTGAGTATTGCCAGAACTAGAAGGCTGATCAGCTACAGTAGTTGCGGAGTAAACCAGGATATAGCTATCTCCATCACCACAATCCACAGCGCAAGTCACTTGTGCCACGCCATCCGTCGTCGACCCAAACCAGGCACCTGACCCTAAAATAACAGGGGCAACACCTGAAGCACTGTCCAGTCCATTCCAGGCCACACTCCAACCACTAAAATCAACCGTCGCCGTATTACCCGATGCCGATAGCACATTACTTGGTAAGAGCATGCTATGCATGCCCGTGTTACCAAAAAATACCCAGGGGGCATCAATGACAGGGTTTTCAGAACCATTTAGTTGACCACTATGACTGCCGGTTGCCTCTTGAATTTCGCCGAGAACCAGCCCATGGTGACCGGTAATAAACTGTCCATCAAAACCCGGTGCGTTTACGGCAGTACCACCCCCCATTGTAAAAAAGGAACCCTCACCAATATTCAAAACGGCGCCATTCATTAATTCCCCCTGGCTTGTTCCTGTTACCGCCAGTAAGCTTAAAAATATGATAGTTTTTTTCATTTTTAGTTATCTCCATCCTGATTCAGATAATTAATTCTCTATTTATTATTAATATTCAAATTATTTTACGACGACGCGCAGCACCTATTAACCCAATAAGACCAGAACCGAATAACCAGACGGCACCAGGAACAGGTACCGCTGAAATAGTGCCGGTAATATTTAGAAAAAACATGGTACCTTCTAGTCCACTTAGAGGCTGATTATTAGTTGCAGAATAAATTAGCAAATAGGTATCACCGTCTCCGCAATCGATACCACAAGTGATTTGTGCCACACCATCTATCGCTGTACCGAACCAGGCACCAGTTCCAAACTTAAAAGGTGATATACCATTAGAACTATCAATTCCATTCCATGCCATTATCCAACCACTTAAATCAACCGTGGCCGTATTACCCGAAGCCGATAGCACATTTGAAGCGGATTCGGTACCATGCATTCCAGTGTTGCCAAACCATAACCAGGGATTATCGATTGTAGGGTTTTCAGAACCATCTGGTGCACCACTGTGGCTACCTGATGGTGTCTGCACTGAACCTAAAACCAAACCTTGATGACCAGTAATAAATTGTCCATCAAAACCCGGTGCGGCTACGACTGTACCACCACCCAATGTGAAGAAAGAACCTTCACCAATATTCAAAATCGAGCCATTAACTAATACGGCATTGGCAGAACTGGTAGTCGACATAAGTGCTATAGCTATTGCAGTTTTTTTCATTATTTTATTTCCATCCACTAGATATTTATTATTACTATCATTGATCAGTTTAAAACCGCATTTTTTGTACCAAGTGAGATTTCTTAATAAAAATCAATAATTTGAAATATAATTAAATATTAATGCCCGCTTTACATTTTCAATTGTAAATTTTTACGACATAATTTCTTGGTGCTTTAAATCAAAAAGTTATAGGCGATTAAATTCACTAACATGTATAAACTCTATAATATAAAAATATTTTAATGTGCAGCTGGTTTCATATGTTTTCATACTTTATACATGTCCTGCTATTCATTAGTCTCTTTTCTCTTGGCCCTTTTTCTTTTTTTCTTTAAAATAACAAGCTTAGCTAGCATAATGAACAATATAAAAGCAAGGCCAGCTAATTACACTTGCTATTAATTCATATTCTAATAAATCTACATACAAACATACTGGGGAAAAATGGAGCATAATAATTATCTAAAACAGGTTCGCGCGCATTACGAGGAATTCCCCTACCCACCCTTTGACCCGGAACTTGAAAAACAGACATTTACTTTTACTAACCATGACCTGATGGATTCAGTTAATTATCACTGCTTTGAAGGGAAAAGAGACTTTAGTAAGGGTTTTCGTGTTTTGATTGCAGGAGGTGGGACCGGTACGTCTACCATTACCTGGGCAGAGCAACTACGTGATACCGATGGTGAAGTTGTCTATCTTGATATGACCCAGACTTCAATGGATACCTGTAAAAAACGTGCAGAGATTCGTGGCTTAACCAATATCCACTGGGTACATGATTCCATCCTGGAGCTCCCCAATCTTGAGCTTGGTAAGTTTGATTATATCTGTTGCACGGGAGTACTGCATCACCTTGAGTCACCCGAAACGGGTCTTGCCGCCCTTAAATCTGTTTTGAAAGATGACGGCGCGATGTTAATTATGCTGTATGCCAAGTATGGTCGTTCAGCTATATACGGCTTACAGGATTTAATGGCTACCATCAATCAGGGAGAAGAAGACCTTCAGCAACATGTAGATAATTGTAAAACTGTTCTCAAGGATATAAGCAAAGACAATTGGCTGAATTATAACAAAGAAGCATTCTCAGGCGACCTGGCCAGTGATAACGGCATTTATGACCTGCTGCTACACAACCAGGATCGAGCCTATTCAGTACCGCAATTATATGAGTATATGCAGGGGCAAAACTTGCAGATACTCGACCTCTTTCCCCAACAACAATTTCCTGCTGCCCTGGTGTATGACCCTGCCACTTACATAAAGCAACCCGAAATGCTGCAAAAAATTCAACAATTAAGCATTCAACAACAACAGAGCATTTGCGAAATACTAAATGGTCACATTACAATGCACGAGTGCTATGTTGCACCGACACCAAGTAACAAACCTGCACCGAACGACCTTGAGCTGGTTCCATCGTTCACTATCGTATTCGGTGATGTTCACTATCAGCAACTGCAGGCTGTACTACAAGACGAACAACCCAATATAACCTTAGGGCAGCAGGGAGCAGGCACACAACTTACCTTACAAAAAACGCCTAACTCTCCTCTGTTACTTAAATACGTTGATGGCAAACGCAACTTAAAAGACATATTCCGAAAAGTGATAGGCCATCCTTCTACGCGCAAACAACAACCCAAACCTAATAATCCCTCTTTACTTAAAGAGTTTGAATATATATTCAAATTCATGAATGCACAGAATTTGATGTATTTAAGAGATAAATCTGTACCCGCATATAAATCAATACAGTCAATGCAGGTGCCAGTCTGCGAACGTTATGGCACATCATGCGTGACCGTACTGAAAAAGAATTAGGAAACAGTTCTTTTTAAATGATACAAACTTTGTTAAGAATACCGAAGGCACTTCGAGTTTATTTAACTTCAAATAAAAAATGGGTACTAATATGCGCCCATTTTTAAAATAACATAAACAATAAAATGATTCGAATAATTTAGAATTAAATAACAACTATACTTCATTAGATTTTTTTCTAATTCTGATCTCTACGCCTATATACACAAACTGTAGTGACATACTAAATTTGGCCACCAATTAAAGGTGATATCATAATCATCATTAATAGAGGTAGGACATGACTAAACATTTTAAGCCGGAATTTAGACAAGAAGTTACAGAACTCGTCATTGATAAAGGCTATTCAATCCGAGAAGCAACTGAAGCCATGAGCGTAGGTAAATCAACAGTAGATGCCTGGGCACGGCCACTGCGCAAAGAACGAGGCGGTGAAGTCTCGCTTAGCACACCCATATCAGAAGAGCAGCGTAAAATTAAAGCGTTAGAACGCGAAGTACAGCAGTTGAAAATGGAGAAAGATATACTAAAAAAGGCTACAGCTCTCTTGATGTCGGACCCCATGAACCGTTTACGTTAATTGAAAAAATAAAAGCATTGCTGGGAAACCTTTAATTCACTGGCCAAAAAAGGTTGACCACTACAAACATACCAAGGCAACTCATAAATACAAGCACAAGCCACCAATCAGCGTGTTGTGACAAATGCACGGGTTATTTGTAATACTACAACATCCATTTGATTTAGTAACAGCGGACTGTAGTGAAATAACACTGACTCCACCCGAATCAGAAATAGTTCCATCTGCTACACGATCTCTATCATTTGGACCACCATCAAGTAGTGTAAGCTACACAGTCATCACCCACACTCAACTTAAAAAAGGTGTTCGGTAATCATAACTAAACTGTATTTTCTATAATCTTCTTTCATTTTTATCTCCATCCTGGTTCATTTAGTTATTTAATTTTAATTGAAAATATTCAGACTGCTTTTCGACGATGTGCAAACCCAATCAAACCAACCAGACCAGAACCTAACAACCAAACCGCAGCCGGCACTGGCACAGCACTTACTTGCCCCTCTAAATGAAGTGCATATTGAATACCACCTTTGCTAGATAGATCCGTCTGTTGAACATGAGCAAAATAATCAAGAACAAAACTATTACCTGTAGAACATGGCGATGGCGAACAATCTATTGAGGCCAGTCCCGTATCTCCTCGAAATGGGTCACCCCCCATTTCTATAAGGAAATCATTCCAGTGGACAGCCCAACCAGAGAAATCCAGCACTCCAGGCGCTGCTTCTGTAATTGCAGCCGTTGTAGAATGCATTCCCGTATTACCAGAAAATGCCCAGGGGTTATCTATACTGGGCATTTCAGACCCATCCGGTAGACCACTATGACTACCGGTAGCAGTCTGAATAGTGCCTATGCGTATCCCTTCAAACATACTAATTGCAAATTGCTCTTCAGATACAAATGCTCCATCACTATTTAAATCCATCGCAAAATAACTACCCGCACCAAAAGCAAGCACATCACCTGTAACCAGAGCCGCAGTTGCATTATGAGCTGAAAATACCATGATAAACGTGAACAACAAGATAAATTTCTTCATTTGATCCACCTATAATTTTTTATTAAAGCAAGACATATGTCTAGGCAATAATAGTGCCTAACGTTTAAACGTAAGCGTCTAGCTAACTCCACCTGTTAAAACCTAATCATTATTTTAAACTACTCCATCATAACAATACTAATATAGGTGGAGAATATTATGACAAAAGGTTTACGCCGTAGCCAGGCAGA
>Ga0316205_10002176_pt1 | contig 21199 bp, 22 predicted proteins | sample 3monthpyrite_MG_FD_204941 | JGI IMG/M metagenome (GOLD analysis project Ga0316205, IMG submission 204941) | Microbial mat bacterial communities from mineral coupon in-situ incubated in ocean water Damariscotta River, Maine, United States -... | ecosystem: Environmental > Aquatic > Marine >... | reverse complement strand
TCGCCATGTTCGGCGCGGCGCTCGGAATGGCCGAGGATCACGTGGCTGGCGCCGGCATCGACCAGCATCGCCGCTGCGATATCGCCGGTATGCGCGCCTTTGGGACGGGCGTGGCAATCCTGCCCGCCGACACGGACATGCGTGCCGGTCAGAGCCTGCGCCATGGGGGCGATCAGCGTCGCGGGAGGGCAGATCAGCACCTCGGTTTGTGGGCCCGGATTGACCGCGGCGATGGCCATGGCCTCTTCGAGATGGACCATGCGCCCGTTCATCTTCCAGTTTCCGGCGGCGAGTTTGGATGCGGTCATCGTGATCTCCGGTTGTTGGGGTTGAGTCTAACCCGGTATGGGGGCAAGGCAAAGCAGTGCGTGGGCGGCATTTTTCGGCACCCTGCGCGCCGGCTTCCCTGTTCTTGGCGTTCAAACTGCGTTATCTGAACCGTCAAAACCAGACCTGATCATTTTTCCGAGGGATCCGACATGCCGCATTATCGTTCGCGCCGTTCCACCCATGGGCGCAATATGGCCGGGGCACGGGGCCTGTGGCGCGCCACCGGCATGACCGACAGCGATTTTGGCAAGCCGATCATCGCGGTGGTCAACAGCTTCACGCAGTTCGTGCCGGGCCATGTGCATCTGAAGGATCTGGGCCAGATGGTGGCGCGCGAGATCGAGGCGGCGGGCGGGGTTGCCAAGGAATTCAACACCATCGCCGTCGATGACGGCATCGCCATGGGCCATGACGGGATGCTGTATTCGCTGCCCTCGCGCGAGATCATCGCCGACAGCGTGGAATACATGGTCAACGCGCATTGCGCCGATGCGATGGTGTGCATTTCCAACTGCGACAAGATCACGCCGGGCATGATGATGGCGGCGATGCGGCTGAACATTCCGGTGATCTTCGTGTCGGGTGGGCCGATGGAGGCGGGCAAGATCACCATCGATGATCTGGAGATGACCAAGATCGACCTGGTCGATGCGATGGTTGCCGCCGCCGATGACAAGTTTACCGATGCGCAGGTCCAGCATATCGAGGAAAACGCCTGTCCGACCTGCGGGTCGTGCTCGGGCATGTTCACCGCCAATTCGATGAATTGCCTGGCCGAGGCGCTGGGGCTGGCCCTGCCCGGCAATGGCTCGGTTCTGGCGACCCATGCGCAGCGCAAGGCGCTGTTCCTGGAGGCCGGCCGGCGGATCGTGGAGATCACCAAGGCGCATTACGAGGGCGAGGAGCCCGGCCATCTGCCGCGCGAGATCGCCAATTTCGCCGCGTTCGAGAATGCCATGTCGCTGGATATCGCGATGGGTGGATCGACCAACACCGTTCTGCACCTGTTGGCCATCGCCCATGAGGGCAAGGTGGATTTCACCATGGATGATATCGACCGTTTGAGCCGCAAGGTGCCGGTGCTGTGCAAGGTCGCGCCGTCGGTGGCGAATGTGCACATGGAGGATATCCACCGCGCGGGCGGGATCATGGGCATTCTGGGCGAGATGTATCGCGGCGGGTTGCTGCATGGCGATGTGCGCACCGTGCATTCCGCGACCATGGCCGAGGCGATTGCGCATTGGGACATCAAGCAGTCCAATGACCCCGCGGTTGACGCCTTTTACCGCGCCGCGCCAGGTGGCGTGCGCACGACGCAGGCGTTCAGCACCGATAACCGCTACAAGGAGCTGGATTCCGACCGCCAGGGCGGGGTGATCCGCACGGTCGAGCACGCGTTTTCCAAGGATGGCGGGTTGGCCGTGCTGTTTGGCAATATCGCCGAGGACGGCTGCATCGTGAAAACCGCCGGGGTGGACCCGTCCATCCTGAAGTTCACCGGCAGCGCCAAGGTGTTCGAATCCCAGGACTCCGCGGTCAGCGCGATTCTGACCGGCAAGGTTGTCGAGGGCGATGTGGTGGTCATTCGCTATGAGGGACCGCAGGGCGGGCCAGGGATGCAGGAAATGCTGTATCCGACCAGTTACCTGAAATCCAAGGGGCTGGGCAAAGCCTGCGCGCTGCTGACGGACGGGCGGTTTTCGGGGGGCACCTCGGGCCTGTCTATCGGCCATGTCAGCCCCGAGGCGGCCGAGGGTGGCCTGATCGGGCTGGTCGAGACCGGCGACCGGATCGAGATCGACATTCCCAACCGGGGCATCCACCTGGCGGTCGATCAGGCAACGCTGGACGCGCGCCGCGCGGCGAAGGGGCCGTTGCCCTGGAAGCCCACCGAGGCTCGCACGCGGGCGGTGTCGACGGCGCTGAAGGCCTATGCGCTGCTGGCCTCGTCGGCGGCCAAGGGGGCGGTGCGCATCCTGCCCGAGTGACGGGCGCCCGGACAAACCCGAAAAGACAGGACCAAGGCGTCATGACCAGTTCGCCCGCGCATATCGATGACCCCCATTTTCTGAACCGCAGCAACTGGCTGCGGGCGGCGGTTCTGGGCGCCAATGACGGGATCGTGTCGGTCTCGTCCCTGATCGTCGGGGTGGCCGCGGCGACGCCCGATCGATCGGCGGTGCTGATCGCCGGGGTTGCCGGGCTGGTCGCGGGGGCGATGTCGATGGCGGCGGGCGAGTATGTGTCGGTGTCGTCGCAATCCGACATCGAGCGCGCCGATATCGCGCGCGAGCGCCGGGCGCTGGACATGATGCCCGAGGATGAACTGCGCGAATTGGTGGCAATTTACGAGGCGCGCGGGTTGAGCCCGGAAACGGCGTTGGTCGTGGCCCGGGAATTGACCGAGAAGGATGCGCTCGCCGCCCATCTGCGCGATGAATTGGGCCTGACAGACCATCTGTCGGCCAACCCGTTGCAGGCGGCGCTGTCCTCGGGGCTGACGTTTTGCATAGCCGCGGCGATCCCACTGGCCGGGGCCATCCTTGCACCAACGGCCTTTATCATTCCGGTGGTTCTGGTTCTGACGATCGCGGCAATGCTGCTGTTGGGCTATCTGGGAGCATGGGCCGGTGGCGCCCCGGCTGGCCGGGCCGTGGTGCGGGTTGTGGTGTGGGGCACCTTTGCCATGGTGGTGACGGCGGCGATCGGCAGGCTGTTTGGTGTCAGCGTCTGAGCGCGTTATTCCGCCGCTTTCGTGGCGTCCATCCGCGCTTTCAGCGTCTCGACATCGTCGAACTTGATCGATTCGCCGCAGCCGCAGGCATCCGATACGTTTGGATTGCGGAACTGAAAGCCGCTTTCCAGAAGGCCCGTCCGATAATCGATTTCCGTGCCGAACAGGAACATCTGCGCCATCGGCGCGATCAGAACGCGGGCCTCGCCTTGTTCGACCACTTCCTCGTGCGCGCCGATCTCGTCGGCGAATTCCATGGTATATTCCATGCCCGCGCAGCCGCCCTTCTTGACGCCCACGCGCAGGCCCATCTTGCCCTGCTTGGCCATCAGCCGTGCGATATGCCGTTCGGCGGCATCGGTCATGGTAATGGGGGATTTGCCGGGAATGCCGAACATGGTGCTTACATGAACCCCAACTCAAGGCGGGCTTCATCGGACATCATGTCCATGCCCCATTGCGGATCGAAGGTCATATCAACGTTGACGTCCTTGATACCGGGCACCGCGCCCACCGCATCCGCCACCCAGCCGGGCATCTCGCCCGCCACCGGACAGCCAGGGGCCGTCAGGGTCATGACGACGCCGACCTCGTTCTCGTCGCTGATCGCGATCGTGTAGATCAGCCCCAGATCGTAGATATTCACAGGGATTTCCGGGTCATAGATCGAGCGGCAGGCCTCGACGACGGTGTCGTATAGCGGATGCTCGGTCGTCGAGGGGGCGATCAGGGGCGCGCCCTCGACCGGGGTCTGATGTGATGCGGAGTCCATGCGGCCCTCAAAATTCCAATCCTGAGTGAAGATATAGGATTATGGGAGGGGTGCGTAAAGGGTCTGCTGGCAGAATCGGGCTATTGTGGCTTGAACAGCGCGTCCTTTTCATGCGCAAGCCGGGCCGGATCCAGAAAATGCCCGACCATCACCGGGGTTGCCAGCGCGTAGGCGCGTTCCAGGTCCAGCGTCCGCTGCGCCAGGATCGCGGATTTTCCGGCCGCGATGGCGGCGGGATTTCGGCCCGCCAGGGTGCGCGCGAAACCGTCCACGCGGTCGGGCAGGGCGTCGGCGGGAAGAACCTCGTTCAGCAGTCCGGCACGCAGCGCCCAGTCGGCGCCCCGGTCTTCGCCCGACAGCATCAGTTCCATCAGATGGCTGTGCCCGATAGCGCGCGACACGGCAACGGCGGGTGTCGTGCAAAACCCGCCATTGCGCACACCCGGCAGGCAGACGCGCGCGGTGTCACTGGCAAAGGCCATGTCGCAGGACGCAACCAGTTGCAGTCCGGCAGCGGTGGCGATCCCCTCGACGCGCGCCAATGTCGGCTTGGGGCAGGTCGCCAGGGTCTGCATCATCTGCGCGCAACTCTCGAACAACTGCGTCAGATAGGCTTCGCCATTGTCCGCATCCTGCCGATGGCGCTTGATTTCCTTCAGGTCATGCCCGGCGCAGAAGATGCTGCCCGGCCCGTGCAGCACGATCACCCGCACATCTGGATCCTCGATCGCGGCATCCAGGGCGCCATGAAGCGCGGCGATCATGGCCTGTGACAGGGCATGGGCCTTGCCGTTTTCCAGGGTCAGCGTCAACACGCCGTCCAGCAGCGTCGGTGTGATCAGATCTTGCGGCTGGTCTTTCATGGCGCGCCTCTTCGTTTTCCAAACTGTGCCGATTGCCGCAGGGCTTGGCAAGCTTTGGTGCGGCGCGGTAGAGGGGGCGCGCAAGGGCGAAGGAACGCAGATGAGCGCACGGTTTGAATTCCAGATGACCGCAACCGACGGGGCCGCCCGCACCGGCGTCATTCTCACGCCGCGCGGCGAGGTGCGCACACCGGCCTTCATGCCTGTGGGCACCGCAGCAACGGTCAAGGCGATGATGCCCGACAGCGTGCGCGCCACGGGGGCCGACATTCTGCTGGGCAACACCTATCACCTGATGCTGCGCCCCACGGCGGAGCGCATCCATGCGCTGGGCGGGTTGCACCGGTTCATGAACTGGGAACGCCCGATCCTGACGGATTCGGGCGGGTTTCAGGTGATGTCGCTGGCGTCCTTGCGCAAACTGACGGAACAGGGCGTGACGTTTTCCAGCCATATCGACGGCTCGAAACACATGCTGACGCCCGAACGGTCGATGGAAATCCAGCGTCTGCTGGGCTCGGATATCGTGATGGCATTCGATGAATGCCCGGCATTGCCCGCCGACGACACGGCGGTGGCGAAGTCGATGCAATTGTCGATGCGCTGGGCGCAGCGGTCGCGCGATGCGTTCGGCGACCGGCCCGGGCACGCGCTGTTCGGGATCATGCAGGGCGGCGTCACGCGCGCGCTGCGCGAAGAAAGCGCGCAGGCGCTGGTAAAGATCGGGTTCGAGGGCTACGCGGTCGGCGGCCTGGCGGTGGGCGAGGGGCAGGAGGCGATGTTCGGCGTGCTGGATTACGCGCCTGGTTTCCTGCCTGCCGACAAGCCGCGCTACCTGATGGGGGTTGGCAAGCCAGACGACATCGTCGGCGCGGTGCAGCGCGGGATCGACATGATGGATTGCGTCTTGCCCTCGCGCTCGGGGCGCACCGGGCAGGGCTGGACGCGGCACGGGTCGGTCAATCTGCGCAATGCGCGCCACCGCGATGACCCGCGCCCGCTGGACGAAGCCTGCACCTGCCCGGCCTGCCGCCGCTATTCACGCGCCTATCTGCACCATGTCGTGCGCGCCGACGAGATCATCGGTTCGATGCTGCTGACCTGGCATAACCTGCATTACTATCAAGAGCTTATGCAAGGGCTGCGGGATGCTATTGCGACCGGCGCGCTGAACGCGTTTGTCGCGGATTTCCACGCTCAGCGCGCCCTGGGCGATATCGAGCCGATATAGGATTGACGCAAGGCGGGGTGTAACCCCGCCCTACCGGGTGTGGTGGCCCGAAGCGCCGTCACACGGGCCTGATTCGAAGCCGTGTCAGGCGGTTTTCCGACCGCTCGGCCACGGTGAAGCGGAAGCCGTGAAAGTGAAAGACCTGCCCCTGCTCGGGGATCATTTGCGCCTCGTGAATCACCAACCCGGCGGCGGTGTTGGCCTCGTCATCGGGCAGCGACCAGTCCATCGCGCGGTTCAGGTCGCGGATCGTCATGCCGCCGTCGATCTCGATCGCGCCGCCGTCCAGCAGGGTGATCGGGTTTTCCGTCGGCAAGTCGTGCTCGTCGACGATCTCGCCGACGATTTCCTCTAGAATATCCTCCAGCGTGATCAGCCCCAGCAGCGCGCCGTATTCATCGATCACCAGCGCAAAATGGCGGCGCTGTTGCAGGAACTGGCGCATCTGCTCGTCCAGCGGCGTGGTTTCCGGCACGAAATACGCCGCGCGGGCGACCGTGGCGATGTCGAGCTGTTCGATGGCGCTGAACTGGCCATCGGCTTCGGTCACCAGCCGGTGCACCTCGCGCATCAGGTCGCGCGAATGGATGACGCCGACGATGTTTTCGGGCTCGTCGCGCCAGGCGGGCAGGCGCGAATGCGGCGAATTCACACTCTGGGCAATGATTTCGGCCACCGGCGCGTCGATGTTCACCGTCTCCAGCAGCGACCGGTGCAGCATGATCTCCTCGACCGTGCGATGCCCCAGATCCAGCGCGCCCAGCAGGCGATCGCGATCCTCCTTGTCCACCGAGCCGTCGGAATGACCCAGGGCCAGCGTGCCGGCGATTTCCTCGTGATAGGACAGAACGGCGCCGTCCGGGTCGGTTCGCACGCCGAACAGGCCCAGAATGGCGCGCACCAGAACCTGCACGGCCATCACCACGGGCGCAAAGATCAACACCACGATCCGGATTGGCGCCGCCACGCGCGCGGCGGCGGTCTCTGGGTTGGTGATGGCGTAAGTCTTTGGCAGGACCTCAGAAAATATCAACACCAGCAAGGTCATGACCAAGGTCGCCAGGGCGACACCTGAGTCGCCGAAGAGGCGGGTGAAAAGCGCCGTGGCCAGCGACGCGGCCAGAATGTTGACCAGGTTGTTGCCCAACAGCACCGACCCGATCAGGCGCTCGCCATCCTCGGTCAGGCGAAGCGCCCGGCGAGCGCCTTTCGACCCCTTGTCAGCCTGTGCGCGCAGCTTGGCGCGCGATGACGCGGTCAGCGCGGTTTCACTGCCCGAGAAAAAGCCCGACATGACCAGCAATCCGACGATGGCGGCGCTGGTCAGCCAGAAGGCAGTATCCAGAAAAGGCATTGCAAGGTTCCTTGAGAAATTTGGCTCAAATTAGGGGTCGTGGTGCGGTGTTCGCAAGTGCCGGATTCGAATGTTTCGCCACAATTGGAAAACCCCGCAGCCGACGGGCGCGGGGTTAAGAGCGTCAGGGCGCGGCGCTGAGAGGCGTCAGCCGCCCCATGTGCGGACCGGGCCGCAATCCATATGCGTGAAGTTCGAGCGCGAATATCGACCGACACCGCCCGCGTTGCAGGCAATGGCCGCGCGCGCGACCTGGCTGACGGAGCGCGAGCGCAGGCGCACATCGGCGGCCTGTCCGATCATGTGGCGCGAGTTGCGCGCAACGCCGCGTGACCGGCGGCGCAGCATGGCATTGGTCTCCGGAGAGCGATACCCGGACAGCAGCAGATAGGGTTCGTCCGACTCAAGCAGATTTTGCGTGGCGGCCAGAATGTCGATCGCGCGTGTGTCGATCCTGTGGGACGTATCCGTTCGCCAGTCACGAAAGAAGGTGTTGATCTCTTCCAGCGCCTCGGGGATGTATTCGCCTTCGATCCAATACACCATGTCGAGCGTTTCGCCGGTACGGCTGGCATTCATCCGAAGGCGGCGAATGTCACCGGCACCCCGGTTGTGGGCAAAGGCGTTCGACATGGTCGGTGCAGCGGCGATGGTCGTCGCGGCAAACACACCCAAAAGCCCGCGCCGGGTAAACCCGGAGCCAATTGATGAGGTCATCTTATTTCTGTCCCATCCCAATTTTCAGTCGTGCCTTTGCGGCTTTTCTTCATGACCCGATGCCCTTTCTGGCTTCTTCCACCTGAGGCGGCACCCGATTCTGGCACTTGAGTCGCGAAGAACTTTTTTGTTCTGATGCGTTCATGCCACATTCGGTCGCGCAGCCCAAGAGCGGAGTCTGGGGTTTGGTCCGGAATGGTTCAAAATAGGCGGGATTTTGCTGAAATTTGCTTAACGGACCGCAGAGTTGCATCTTTTCAGCATGTTAACGTCCAGACTGGGGGTGGATTCTCCGGCTTTTGGCGGAAATTCGCGGCGAAATCCCGGTCGGCTTTCGCCCTTGAGCGGGGCGCATTCAGGTGGTTTCACCCATGACGCGAATGCGCGCGGGTGGCATTCGAGCGGCAGGCACTCGATAGGTGTTCGACCGCTAAGCCAGGGCAGGAGCCGACTCATGATACGCCATGAAGTTGCGGTCTCGCGAAAGCGCGCTCTAGTCCGGGCATACACGAGGCGGACCTGCGGCTGCCAAGCGCGCCCGCGCGACCCACGGATCAGCGCCGGGCTGGAAGTGCGCGCCTGACCGCGCTACACCAATCGGGCGCATCGCCGCCCAATCGGAGACCCCGCCATGGCCCATACCCTGTCCGACATTGCCGCAGCCCTGGGTGCGCGGTTCGAAGGACGGGGCGATCTGTGGATCACGGGCGCTTGCGAACCCGCAGAGGCCGGCCCTGGTGACCTGGCCCTGGCGATGGATCCGCGCTACGGCGATGGAATCGCGCAGGGCCGGGCCCGCGCGGCCGTCTTGTGGGACGGGGCGGATTGGCGCGGCTTCGGGCTGGACGCCGCGATTTTCGCACCGCGCCCCCGTCTGGCCATGTCCGGGCTGACACGGGTGTTCGACCCGGGACCGGGGATCGCTCCGGGGCTTCACCCCAGCGCCGATATTCACCCGGATGCCCAGATTGGGCCGGGCGCGTCCGTGGGGGCCTTCGTGTCGATCGGCGCGGGCGCAAGGATCGGCTCGGGCGCGCGCATCGCCTCGCATGTCAGCATCGGTGAAAACGCGGTCATCGGCGATGACGCGCTGATCCTGTCCGGCGTGCGCATCGGTGCGCGCGTGGTGATCGGCGACAGGTTCATCGCGCAACCCAATGCCGTGATCGGCGGGGACGGGTTTTCCTTTGTCACCGAACAGGTTTCGCGGGTCGAACAGGCGCGCGCCACGCTGGGCCAGACCGGTGAAACCACGCAGCAGCCCTGGCTGCGGATTCATTCCCTGGGCAGCGTGTCGATCGGTGACGATGTCGAAATCGGCGCAAACAGTGCCGTGGATCGGGGCACGGTGCGCGATACGCGGATCGGGCGTGGCACCAAGCTGGATAACCTTGTTCAGGTCGCGCATAACGTGGTGGTGGGCGAAGATTGCCTGTTGTGCGGACAGGTCGGCATCGCCGGGTCCACCAGGATTGGGGATCGCACGGTTCTGGGCGGGCAGGTGGGCGTGGTGGACAACATTTTCGTCGGCGCCGATGTCGTCGCCGGGGCGGGCACGCTGATTGCCTCGAACGCGCCTGCCGGGCGGGTGTTGATGGGCTCGCCGGCGGTGCGCATGGACCAGCATGTGGATATCTACAAGGCGCAGCGCCGTTTGCCCCGGGCACTGGCCCAACTGGCCGAGCTTCAGCGCATGGTCAAGGCACTGGTCGATAAAGACAATCAGGGCAACGCCTGAAAGGGGGCAGAGAATGGGGGCCAGTTCGGACACCGACCAGCGGGTCATCGCCATTCTGGCGGCGCAGGCACTGCACGATCCCGCCGGTCTGACACGAAGGACCAGCATCGAGTCGCTGGGTATCGACAGCATGGGGCTGGCCGAGATCCTGTTCGCGATCGAGGAGGAATTCGATATCGCCGTGCCGTTCAACGCCAACACCCCCGAGGCGGGAGCAATCGACCTGAGCACCGTCGGCACCGTCTGTGACGCGGTGCGGCGCCTTTTGGACGGGCACCCGGCGTGACGGCGCAGCGGCGCGTCGCGATCACCGGGGCCGGCACGGTCAACGCGCTGGCCGAGGGTGTGCCCGGCACCCTGGCAGCCCTGGCCGAGGGGCGGGTGGGCATCGGCCCGCTGGAATTCGTCGATGTCGAGCGGTTGTCGATCCGGATTGGCGGGCAGGTGCGCGGCTGGAGCGCCGAGGACCGGTTCTCGCGCGCGCAGATCGCGCTGTTCGACCGCGCCACGCAATTTGCCATGACCGCCAGTGCCGAGGCCGTGGCGCAGTCTGGCCTGACCCTGTCCGACGCCGAAGCCCTGCGCGCCGGGGTCATCATGGGCAGCGCGGGCGGCGGCTACACGACCATCGACGACGCCTATCGCACGGTCTATCCGCTGGGCAGGAACCGGGTGCACCCCTTCACCATCCCGCGCCTGATGCACAACGCCGCCGCGGCGCACATGGCGATGGCGCAGGGGATCAAGGGGCCGTCCTTCACCGTGTCGACCGCTTGTGCCTCGTCCAATCATGCGATGGGGCTGGCGTTCCAGTTGATCCGGTCGGGCGCCGCCGATGTGATGCTGACCGGCGGGGCCGAGGCGACGCTGTGTTTTGGCGGGATCAAGGCCTGGGAGGCGCTGCGCGTTCTGTCGCCTGATGGTTGCCGCCCGTTCTGCGCCACGCGCAACGGGCTGGTGCAGGGCGAAGGCGCGGCGGTGCTGGTGTTCGAGGACTGGGAGCGCGCGCGGCGGCGCGGGGCCGATATCCTGGCCGAAGTGGCGGGGTTTGCCATGACCTCGGACGCCGCCGATATCGTCGTGCCCGAGGCCGATGGCGCGGTGCGGGCGATGCAGGGGGCCATGGCCCAGGCCGGGCTGGCCCCGGGCGATGTGGGCTATATCAACGCCCATGGAACCGGAACGGCGATCAACGACCGGACAGAGGCGCACGCGATCCGCACTCAATTCGGTGCAACCCTGCCTTTGGTGTCGTCCACCAAGTCGATGCACGGGCATCTGCTGGGGGCGACCGGCGCTCTCGAGGCGCTGGCCTGCATTCTGGCGCTGCGCGACGGGATCATCGCGCCGACCGCCGGGCACAGGGTGACAGACGCCGATTGCCCGGTGGACTGCGTTCCCAATGAATCGCGCCGCGCCCGGGTGGACGCGGCGCTGTCAAACGCGTTCGCTTTCGGCGGCATGAACGCCTGCCTGGCCTTCAAGCGGGCCTGATTTCAGGCGGCCAGGCCTTCAGGCACCCAGACTTTCTGGTGGCGCCTGCTTTCAGGCCGACCTGCGCGAGTTACTGGTTTTCACGCATCCGGATCGCCGCTTCGGCCAGGCGCGTTTGCAGATCTTCATAGGCCGCCGTGAATCCCGACAACGAAACATTGATCTCGATCGGCTGGTCGATGGCCACGAAGGGCGCGATGACCACGGTCGCGTTGGAACCGGCTTTCATCGCGTCCACTTCCTCGACCGTCAGGCCCATGCGCACGAAACAGCCGACGACATTGCAGACGCGGAATTGCTCGATGCGCATTTCCTCGGCATCGCCGATGCGCCAGCCCAGGCCCGACGGCAGGAAGGTTTCCAGCGGCGCCGTGACGGTGGCGCCGGCCGCGACTTCCGATCCGAAGGGCAGGGCAGCGATGCTGATTTCGGCAATCGGCGATCCAGTGCCGTCGTTGAGCAATTGATACATCTCGCAGGCGATGGCGCCTGCCTCGTCGATCTGGGTGCACAGGATTTCCCAATCGGCAAAGGTCGCGTCAACGAAAGGAGTGCCAAGCGGCGGCAGGGTGGCATCGCCCGAAGCCGACTGCGCCAGAACAGGGCCACCGGCCAGCATCATCAGGCCAAGCGCCAGCGGCAGGATCTTGCGAAAAATCATGGGATATATCCTATCGAGCAAACACGGGTGTTGCCCAGCAAATAGCACGAAGCCCACCGCGAGTCAGGCGGAAATGGCAGTCCCGGGGCGTCGATCGGCGGATTTCGGAATGCAGCGCCCGAACCCCGATATCGAGCCGCAGCCAGGTGCGGCCCGCTTCGTAACCCCTTGAAAACGCGAAAAGGGCCCGCAAGCTGGACCCTTTTCGACTTTTTTCTCCCTGTCGGACTGGCCGACTTATTGACGGGGACGCTAGGGACAAAATCTGCGTCCGTCAACAGGAAATAACATCATTGCGATGTCGTTGGTCTGGTTCGGGTCCTTCGCCTGAAATTGCGGCGAATTCTCGAAACAATTGCCTGAAATCCCGGGGGATTATGCCCATTTTCGATACAATGACAGCCAGATCAGCGCCCCGCCTGCCAGAACCAGGAAGGGAACCATGGCCATGTTCACCAATTGCCACCCGGTTTCCACATCCGAGCCCGAACAGTTCATCAACTGCCCGGAACTGAGCGAGGCGATGGTCACGCCGCCAAAGACCACCGCGTCGTTGACGCCCTGGATGCGGCCGCGCTCTGCCAGGTTGTGCGACTGCGCCAGCATCGTCGTGGCGCCGATGAAAGCGAAATTCCAGCCCAGCCCCAACAGGATCAGCGCGATGAAGAAATGCGGCAACTCGACCCCCGATATGGCCACCACCCCGGCCCCACCCAGGATCACCAGGCCCAGGGCGACGATCGTCCGCACCCCGAACCGCGCGATCAGATGGCCGGTGAAGAAGGACGGCGCGAACATCGCCAGCACATGGGCTGAAACGACGTCGGCGGCGTTCGATGTCTCGAAGCCGCGACCGACAACGGCCAGCGGTGTCGAGGTCATTACCAGGTTCATCAGGGCATAGGCAACGGTCGCGCAGATGATCGCCACGACGATGATCGGTTCGCGCAGCAATTCGCCACGGCTGCGCCCGTCGATCGGTGCGTCGCGGGCCGCCCGTTCAGGGCGCGGGATGTCCAGCAGCGCGAACAGTGACATGCCGACAAGGTTCAGCGCGATCACGCCCAGATAGGTGCCCAGGAACGGCACGAACATCGAATCTGCCGTGACCTTGACCAGTTGCGGTCCGACGATCGCTGAAATCAGGCCGCCGGCCATCACGTAGCTGATGGCCTTGGGCTTGAACGCGTCGCTGGCGGTATCGGTCGCGGCGAACCGGTAAAATCCCTGCGCCGACATGTAGACGCCGGTTATCAGCGATCCGACCAGGAACAGCGTGAACGAGGACTGATACAGCCCCAGCGCCCCGATACCGGCCCCCAGCGCCCCTGCAATCGTGCCCAGAGTGAAACCCGCCCGGCGCCCATACCGCTGCATGAAGGATGACAGCGGCGTTGCCGACAGCATCGAGCCCAGAACCGTCATCGAAATCGGCAAGGTGGCCCAGCACACATTCGAGGCCAGGCTTTGACCCGCCAGCCCGGCGGTGACGAAGATCATCGGCATCTGGGCGCCAAGAATGGCCTGCGCGGCCACCAGAACCCAGACATTGCGCTTGGCGCGCTGGTCAGGATTGATCGAAAGCGTGCTCATGATTGCGCCCTACCGCGCACGGGGCCCAATTAAAAGAAAATAATTCACACGAGAAGCAATTTTGACGCCCCGCCTGAATCTCCGTCCGGTCGGTGGCGCCGGGCGCCGGGCGCTGCCGCGGAAGGCGGGGTAGGGCGGGGTTGCACCCCGCCTTCCGTCACCCTTTCAGCGCCGCGATATCGCCGGGTGTGCCGACCGGCTTGCAGGAGATGTCGCGGCTGATCCGCTTGATCATTCCCGAAAGCGCCTTGCCCGCGCCGATTTCCCAGGCTTCGGTTACGCCCTGCGCAGCCATCCAGAGCACGGATTCGCGCCAGCGCACCGATCCGGTGACCTGCTCGACCAGCAGCGCGCGGATCAGGGCGGGGTCGCTGACCGGCGCGGCGCGGACATTGGCCACAAGCGGCACGGCGGGGGCGGACAAGGTGACATCCGACAGCGCCTCGGCCATGGCCTCGGCGGCGGGTTGCATCAGCGCGCAGTGGAAGGGCGCGGAGACCGGCAGCAACAGCGCGCGCTTGGCGCCGCGCGCCTTGGCCAGTTCGCAGGCGCGTTCCACGGCGGGTTTGTGCCCTGACACGACCACCTGGGCCGGATCGTTGTCATTCGCGGCCTGGCAGATCTCGCTGTCGTTCGCCGCCTCGGCCGCCACGTCCGAGGCGGCGGCGAAGTCCAGCCCCAGCAGCGCCGCCATGGCGCCGACGCCGACCGGCACGGCCTCTTGCATGGCGCGGCCGCGGATCCGCAGCAGGCGCGCGGTGTCGGCCACGCTCAGCGCGCCGGCGGCGGCCAGCGCGGAATATTCCCCCAGCGAATGCCCGGCGACGAACGCGGCGTCGGTGATGGCAAAGCCCTCGGCCTCGAGCGCGCGCATAGCGGCCAGCGATGTCGCCATCAGCGCGGGCTGGGCGTTGGCGGTCAGCGTCAGATCGGCGATGTCGCCGGTCCAGATCAGCGCCGACAGGTTTTCGCCCAGCGCCTCGTCCACCTCGTCAAAGATGGCGCGCGCGGCGGGGTAGGCGTCGGCAAGGTCGCGGCCCATGCCGATGGTCTGGGCGCCCTGGCCGGGAAAAACGAATGCGCGGCTCATGGAGACCTCCTGTTGATGGAATGGCTGGCTGGCTTCCTAGCGGCCTTCCCGGGCTGTGAAAACCACCAAGTGTTCACGGGTTGCAAAGATAATCCCGTGTCAACGGCACCGCATCCGGGCGGCGCGTCAACTGGATCTGATAGACGCATTCGCCGGAAAAGCGAAACACCTGCTCGCTCGCCACCAGATAGAAACGCCACATGCGCACGAAACGGTCGTCGAAAAGCCGCGCGGCCTCGTCGCGGCGGGCCATGAACCGCTCATGCCAGTGGCGCAGCGTATAAGCATAGTGCAGGCGCCAGTTTTCCACATCGGTCATCCAAAGCGATTCGCGTTCGATCGCGGCGGCGGTTTCGGACAGGGCCGGGATATACCCGCCGGGAAAGATGTATTTCGCGATCCATGGATTGGTCGAGCCGGGCGGGGTCATGCGGCCGATGGTATGGAGCAGGGCCACGCCGTCGTCGGTCAGCAATTCGCGGATCTTGCGGAAATAGGTGCGATATTGCGGCACGCCGACATGTTCGAACATGCCGACCGATACGATGCGGTCAAAAGTCCCGGTGACCTGCCGGTAGTCGATCAGTTCGAAGCTCACCCGGTCCGACAGGCCGGCGGCCTCGGCGCGGGCGCGGGCGATCGCCAGTTGTTCGTGCGACAGCGTGATGCCATGCACCCGCGCCCCGAAATCGCGCGCCAGCGTCAAACCCATGCCGCCCCAGCCACAGCCGATGTCCAGCACCCGTAGGTCCCGGCTTGGCCCGGCGTGCGGTCCTGCGTGCGCATCGGGGTGCGCTTCGGGGGACAGATGCAGCTTGCGCGCGATATGCGCCTTCTTCTGCGCCTGCGCCTGTTCCAGCGTGTCGCCGGGCGTCTTGAAATAGGCGCAGGAATACTGGCGATCCTCATCCAGAAACAGATCATAAAGCTGCGACGACAGATCGTAGTGATGGGCCACGTTGCGCCGGGCGCGGCGGGCATGGTTGAATTGCTGCGCCCGGCGCGTCACATCGCGCCAGCCACGCTGTATCCGCGTTGGCAGCGTCCCGCCGTCGTCCAGGCAGCGCAGCACCAGTTCCAGAAAGCCGTGCAGGTCGTCGTTCCGGATGGCCAGCCGCCCGTCCATATAGGCCTCGCCCACCGCCAGCTCGGGTCGGACAACCAGGCGGCGCGGCGTATCGGCGCCATGCAGCGCAATCGCGATATCGGGCCCGCTGCCGTCGCCGGGGCCATACTGTCTGGCCGTGCCGTCAGGCAGGGTGACGCGCAGCGAGCCGATACGGATCAGTCGCGAAAGGAAACGATCCAGAAGCAGGGTCCACATGACCACACCCGCCGTTCAGGTCCACCACAGGGTGCGAGACGGTAACAACGCGGCCTCACTGAGGCAAGTATGCGCCGACGGATGCAGGCCTGGCCGCCAAAGGGGCCGGATCCGGGCCTCGCCCCCTTGCGTCGCGCCTGTATCCGGCTATAAGGCCGCATCCCGCTGTATCTTTTGATTCCGGCGCAGTCTCTCGTAGACGGGCACAGCGGGATGGACCGCCCGTCTTATGAAATGCGCCCTGAACATGATTGGAGACCGCATGCCTCTCTATGAGCATGTCATGATCGCGCGTCAGGACTTGTCCAACGCGCAGGCCGAAGGCCTCATGGACCATTTCACAGCCATTATTTCGGACAACGGCGGCAGCATTGTCGGCACCGAATACTGGGGCGTGAAAACCATGGCCTACAAGATCAACAAGAACCGCAAGGGCCACTACCTGTATGTCCGCACCGACGCACCGTCGGCTGCCATTCAGGAAATGGAGCGCCTGGCGCGCCTGCATGACGATGTCATGCGCGTTCTGACGATCAAGGTCGACGCCCATGGCGAAGGCCCGTCCGTGCAGATGCAAAAGCGTGACGAGCGCGGCGATCGTGGCGATCGCGGCGACCGCCCGCGTCGCTGATTCTGGTCCCCAAGGAGTATTGGCCCCATGGCTACCAAACCGTTTTTCCGCCGTCGCAAGGTCTGCCCGTTCTCGGGCGATAACGCGCCAAAGATCGACTACAAGGACACCCGTCTGCTGCAGCGCTACATCTCTGAGCGCGGCAAGATCGTCCCTGCCCGTATCACCGCCGTCTCGGCGAAGAAGCAGCGTGAGTTGGCTCGTGCCATCAAACGCGCCCGCTTCCTCGCCCTGCTGCCCTACGCTGTGAAGTGAGGAGCGCGCCATGCAAGTGATTCTTCTCCAACGCGTCGCAAAGCTGGGTCAGATGGGGGATGTGGTCAACGTCCGCCCCGGGTTCGCCCGTAACTTCCTGCTGCCGCAAGGCAAGGCGCTGCGCGCCACCGGCGCCAACCAGGCTGCTTTCGACGAGCAAAAAGCCCAGTTGGAAGCCCGCAACCTGGAAACCCGCAACGAAGCTGCGGCGCTGGCTGAAAAGCTGGACGGCACCAGCTATGTCGTGATCCGCACCGCGTCGGATACCGGCGCGCTGTATGGCTCCGTCACGCCGCGCGACATCGCCGAATCCGTCACCGCCGAGGGATTCAGCGTCGATCGTCGCCAGGTCATTCTGACCACGCCGATCAAGGCGCTGGGTCTGCATGATACGGCTGTTGTTCTGCACCCCGAAGTCACCGCGACGATCACCGTCAACGTGGCCCGTTCGGCCGAGGAAGCCGAGCTTCAGGCATCGGGCAAGTCGATCCAGGATCTGGCTGCCGAGGCCGAGGCCGAAGCCGAGTTCGAAATCCAGGGCCTGTTCGACGACATCGGTGGTGCTGCCGCCGAAGATGACGGCGACGCCGAAGCCTGAACCGGCTGCCACGGCACATTTTGACTTGGGGGCGCGTATCTGCCGGATGCGCGCCCTCATGCGTTGCGGCCCTTGTTCCGGCGCCCCGCCTATCCTATGTTGAAGTCAGACACATTCCAGCTCGTGCATTTATTCTGAGGATGGTTTCATGGCTATGACCGCGCAACTCCCGGACGGCCCTTTGGCCGATGGCGGGACCCTTGCGGATACGCCGGGCGACGCTGGATGCGAAGTCCGTCCGCTGGACGACATGGTGCACCAGGCGCAATCGGCGGCGACCTTCCTGAAGGCGCTGGCGCATGAAGGGCGGCTGTTGATCCTGTGTTACCTGTCGTCGGGCGAAAAATCCGTGACCGAACTGGAAAACCTTTTGGGGTCGCGGCAGGCGGCGGTCAGTCAGCAACTGGCACGGTTACGGCTGGAAGGTCTGGTCACCTGCCGGCGTGAGGGCAAGACGATCTATTATTCGTTGGGTGACCCGCGCGCCGAACGCACGATAGGCTTGATGTATGACCTGTTCTGCTCGCAGCCCGTGGGCGGTTGACGCCACTCTGAAACCGCTCTGACCCGGCATTTCGCGGCCCGCAGGTTATGCGGGCCGGTTTCATTTTGTCGCGCCGAAACGCGCCGAGGGGCTTGCCAGCGCGCGCGCCGGGCGCAAGACTTGATCTGTCAATCACACGCACCCCGGTCAACGGCGGTGCAAACAGGGAGCCGACAGTATCATGTCCTATTCGCTGCACACCCTTCGCACCCTTGCCGCCGGGGTCATCATGACCGCGGCGCTGGGCCTGCCCGCACTGGCACAAGACACCGGGACGGTGGACGATCCGCGCCTTGTCAATCCCGGCATGCTGACGGTCGGCACCGGCGATCCGGTCTATCCGCCCTGGATGATGAACAACGCGCCCGAAAGCGGCGAAGGGTTCGAAAACGCGTTGGTCTATGCGCTGGCCGCCGAAATGGGGTTCGGGCCGGATCAGGTCCAATGGGTGCGCCTGACGTTCGAACAGACCATCGCGCCGGGTGACAAGCCCTTTGACTTCGCCATTCAGCAGATCTCGGTCACACCCGCGCGGGCCGAGGTCGTCGGCTTCAGCCAGGTCTATTATCAGGCGGACAAGGCGGTGATCGCGCTGCCCGGATCGGTCGTCGAAAGCGCCGCCAGTTTTGCCGATCTGCGCGAAGCCCGCTGGGGTGCGGCCATCGGCACCACCGACATGGCCTATCTGGAAAATGTCGTGGGCGTGAGCGATGTCGCCGTCTATGACGACCAGATCGGTGTGTTCCAGGCAATGCAGGCCGGCCAGATCGACGCGACCGTCGCGGCCGTGCCGACCGCACTGTTCGCCACCGCCGTGCAGATCCCCGACGCGTCGATCGTCGCCATCCTGCCGCCCGATGAAAACGACGAAGGGCATGGCTTGTTGTTCGAACATGGCAACCCGCTGATCCCCTGGGTCGATGCGGCGTTGTCGCGAGTCATCGAAGCGGGCACCGTCGACGACCTGGTGTCAACCTGGCTGGTTGCCGATCCTGACCTGCCGATTATTTCCGAATGATCCCTGACCAACCCGATGGCCCCCCGCCGCCCCCCCGGCGGCGGGGATTTGACTGGCGCGTGGCGCTGGTGCCCGGGCTGACAAGCGCCGCCAGCATCATTGTCGTGTTCGGCGTCCTGGGCTGGCTGGTGGCGACCAATGCCAACTGGCCGCGCGTTCAGGCGCAATTTTTCAACATTGACCACATGATCGCTGCCGCCCCTCGGGTGGCCCGCGGGTTCTTTATCAACCTTCAGGTCTGGCTGATCGCTGCGGCCGCCATAGGCGCGTGGGCCCTGTTGCTTGCGGTTGTCAGATCTTTGCGCGGGCCTTGGTTCGCGCCCTTCCGGCTGATGGTGGTGTTGTATATCGACATCTTTCGCGGGCTGCCGGTCCTGCTGCTGGTGATCCTGTTCGGCTTCGGCATCCCGGCCCTGCGCATTCCGGGGCTGCCCAATTCCGGCCTGTTCTGGGGCGGGGTGGCGATGGTGTTGAGCTATTCGGCCTATGTCTGCGAAATCTACCGCTCGGGCATCGATGCGGTGCATGAGGGCCAATGGGCGGCGGCCAATGCGCTGGGCCTCAGCGAATGGCAGATCATGGTGCACGCGATCCTGCCACAAGCGATTCGCAACGTCCTGCCCAGCCTGATGAACATCGTTGTCGCGCTGCAAAAGGACGTGGCGCTGTTGTCGGTGATCGGTGTGCGCGACGCGGTGCGCGAGGCGCAGATCTATACCGCGACCACGTTCAACTATTCATCGCTGGTGGTGGCGGCGCTGTTGTTCCTTCTGGCGACGATCCCGATGGCGCGGCTGGCCGACTGGATCGCCCGGCGCGACCGCGCGCGACGTTTGCAGGTGGCCGGCTAGGCATGGGGACAGGCTTCCTTCAGATCGATGGATTGACCAAGTATTTCGGTGACCACCTGGTGCTGGACCGGGTCACGCTGTCGGTCGCGCGCCACGAAGTCCTGTGCCTGATCGGCGCGTCGGGTAGCGGGAAATCGACATTGCTGCGCTGCATCAACCGCCTGATCGAGCCCGATTGGGGCGAGATCCGGCTGGAGGGCGTGCCGATCACCGATGCCGGCTTTGGCAAGACCGGATTGCAGCGGCGTGTCGGCATCGTGTTCCAGTCCTACAACCTGTTCCCGCATCTGTCGGTGCTGGACAACATCACGCTGGCCCCGCGCAAGGTGTTGCGCCAAAGCCGGGCCGAGGCCGAGGCCCGCGCGCGCGAGACCCTGGCGCTGTTCGGCATGGACCGCTTTGCCCAGTCGTATCCCGAGCAGCTTTCGGGCGGGCAGCAGCAGCGCGTGGCGGTGGTCCGGGCGCTGGCCGGCAACCCCGATGTCCTGCTGCTGGACGAGGTGACGGCGGCGCTGGACCCGGAACTGGTGGGCGAGGTGATGGACGTCATCCGCGACCTGAAGGCGCGGGGCCTGACCATGGTCATCGTCACGCATGAGATGGGGTTCGCACGCGATCTGGCGGACCGCGTGTGTTTTCTGGATGCCGGGCGCATCGCCGAGGAAGGCCCGCCCAAGGCCCTGTTCGGCGCGCCGCAACATCCGCGCACGCAGCAGTTTCTGCAGCGTCTTCTGGACGGGGGGCGCCTGTGATCGTGGATCGCCGTCAAGCACGAAGGCGGGGGTTTTGCACCCCCGCGGGGCTGCGCCCCTTCCCCCGCAGGATATTTGAGGCACAAAGATGAAGGCAGGCAGGACAGAGTTACCCTTTGCGCTGATCGGGGCCGGGCCGATGGGTCTGGCCTGCGCCAAGGTGCTGGTGGAACAGGGCGTGGCGTTCGAAGGGTTCGAATTGCACAGCGATGTCGGCGGGCTGTGGGATATCGAGGGGCCGCGCTCGACCATGTATGACAGCGCGCATCTGATTTCTTCGCGGACCATGACCGAATTCGCGGATTTTCCGATGGCCGATGACGTGGCGGATTACCCGTCTCACCGGGTGCTTGCCCGGTATTTCCGCGATTTCGCGGATCATTTCGATCTGCGGCGTCAGTATCGCTTCGGCGCAGAGGTGTTGCGCTGCGAGCCCTTGGACGATGCTTGGACGGTGCGATGGCGCGACCAGGATGGCGAGCACGAGGGGCGCTATGGCGGCGTCATCATCGCCAACGGAACCTTGTCAGAGCCGAACATGCCCAGCTTCGAGGGCGAGTTCGGCGGGGACTTGATTCATTCGGCGCAGTATCGCCACCCTGAACAGCTTGCCGGCAAGCGGGTGCTGGTGGTCGGCGGTGGCAACTCG
>Ga0316205_10002175_pt1 | contig 21212 bp, 38 predicted proteins | sample 3monthpyrite_MG_FD_204941 | JGI IMG/M metagenome (GOLD analysis project Ga0316205, IMG submission 204941) | Microbial mat bacterial communities from mineral coupon in-situ incubated in ocean water Damariscotta River, Maine, United States -... | ecosystem: Environmental > Aquatic > Marine >... | reverse complement strand
ACGGCAACGGCTTCGGCTACGGCTACGCACTCAAGCCCGAAACGGCAACCATCGAGGACTGACATGGACCACTACATCTCCGAGAACTGGGCCTTCGCCCAGCGCATGATCGACCGCGGCCAGTCGTACGGTGACTGGCAGTCCCGCGACCGCGGCAAGCAGCTGCAGGATCGCATCGACGCCCACCTCGAAAGGATGACCGAGGGTTGCGACCAGCCCTGCTGTCGTCCCTAGTTCTCGTCCTGGGTCGGGCCCTCGTTGGGATGGGTCCGGCCCGGGGTGAGTCCTTCAGCCTGCCGCTTCACCACGGAGCGACAGGCCCAAGGGCTCAGCCCAACAACACACCGCGCAAGCGGTAAGGAGTGATCGAATGTTCAAGAACCTCACCTCGTGGTTGACCTCCCAGATCGTCGCGGGCGCCCAGCGTGCCGTGTACAAGACCGCGGGAGACAAGATCCTCGACGTCATCCGCGGCATCGGGGGCAAGGCGTGGTCCCGGGCCTTCAAGGGCCAGCTCTCGTGCCTGGAGAAGCCCGCAGCGGCGGCCCTCCTGCGCGAGATCTCCCGGCACGGCGCTCCCTGCTCCCAGCAGGCGGCCATGGCGGCGGACATCATGGTGCAGGAGGCTACCGCCGACTTCGCCGCGCCCGTGCTCGCTCAGCTGACCTCGGGCCTCACCGAGGCCCTCTCCGGGGTCGGCGAAGCCGTGACCAGCGGCGCGTCGCGTAGCTGATGGGGCGGGCTTCCTTCTGCCGCCATTGCGGCGGCCCTGTTGGCAGGCTGATGGACGGCAGGACCGCCTGCTGCATGTCGCCCTGCGACATCGCGGCTGGATTCGACATCGGCATGGCCGAGGTCATTGATACCTACGGCGACCGCATCCGGATGTCGTACACCGCCGACCTTCGATGGAGGAAACTCTTCAGCGGTGACCTCCCTAACGCGGGAGTCCCCATCACGGAAATCCCCATCACGGAAAAGCAGTCGTGCGCGCTGAGGAGCGCGGACGACGCCTTCCATCTCAAGTTGGTCCGACTCTCCCAGAGGGTTGGGAACATGTCCAACTCCAGAGGCCGACCCCCCTCGTTCACCCAGGCTAACGGCATGAGCGTTAGCGTCACGTTCGAAAACATCGACGAGCTTCTTGCTCGTTAAATCCCAAAGGTAAGTACCATGATCCAGATCTTCTTCCGTCAGGCCGGACAGTCCGAGCGCGTGATCGACGTGGCCGATGGTTCCACGGTCGGGGACGCTGTCTCCTCGGCCGGACTGGACCCCACTCGGGTCCACACGTTCATGAACGGGTCGCAGGTGTCCTCGGGCACCCCGTTGACCCCCAACGCCCGCGTCTCGGCCGCTCCGGCCAAGATCGACGGCGGCAACCTCAGCTGAGGATCGGGTGCCGGGGGTCGAGAGGCCCCCGGCTGCCCATTCCATCATGTTGAGATGGCCATACAAGGTGCCAGAGGGCACCGACCCAGTAGAGGCTCTGCGAGCAGTCGCAGCAGCCGCTCCGGGCGTCCTCATGACCGTATCGCCAACCGGCGAGGACGTCTGCTTCTCAAAGGGTGACGCAACAGGCAAGTTCGGGAGGGTCACCATCCCGATTCGGCTACTCGGCACCCCGCATGAGATCCCGTCATCGCAGTTGCGGTACGGCGCGCGGGCAGAGGGCGGCATGTCCTGGCGCATGCCGCTCAGACCTCCCGAGTCGGATGCGTGCAGATCCCTTGGTCCCGTCCGCGTCCTGGCTCGGGAAGCCCGGGATAGATCCAACCACTCCAACCACCTGATCGACCTGATGGCCACGGCTGTATCCATCTGCGACCGGATGCACCGATTCGCAGAGCGGGTCGGCGACGGCGAGGTCGAAGTCGGGGGTGGTTGCGACACGGAGGCGCGAGCCGCCCGTTATGCAGACCAGCTGCTGGGCGCGGACCAGATCAATAGCATCCTTGAGGACTTGGAGGAGTGCTATCAGGACCCCATCGAGCTGGATTCTGTCTACGGATTCTTGATCCGTGGACTGAGCATCGCAACTCGGCTCGGAGACCTGCGCGATTCGTCGCCAGATCGGGCGGCCTCGGCCTGGTATCTGCCTGACGAGGTCTACATCGGGGACATCCTGGTGACGAAGGAGAGCCTCAGACACCCCCATTACCTCGCCTTCCCGCTGGATGAGCCCTGGCGCTCCATGGCGGGCAGCGGTCAGTACTCCCATCCCCACGTCGACGCCGGTGGGGGGGTCTGCCTTGGCGCGGTAGAGGGAGACGTTGCCAATGACCCCATCGGGGCCATTGATCTGATCCCGCACGTCTTGTCGTCCTGGAACCCAGCGTCTGAGTACACCTCTCTGGAGGGGCTCTACAAGGCGTCCGAGGGGAGTCTCCAGACGCTCGAATGCTGCGGGTTCGCCATCCCGGAATCCATCGCGAACGATGAGTTCCTCCTATCGAGGGGCGGAGCCAGGGTCGTTGGGGAGCCTGTCGCCGACAGACTCACCCTGCTTGATGGCATCAACAAGCTGACCCACGCCAGCGGGATGCCGCAGGCGCGCGTGATCGCCACCATCCGCGACACCGTCCGAGCCCTCGGGGGGACCATGAGGCAGTTCGCCGGGGGGTTCAGAGGGAACCTCCTTCAGCGACAAGGGAGCGCCTTGCCGAGCAGCTGTGACGTCGTCTGCCCCCCGTGCGCAACCAGTCGCGGCGCGGTTGGCGGAGAGGTGGATCGCGGCAGCGCGGGGTGCGCACGCTTCGGCTGTAACGAGTACGCGGAGGGGGCCTCGGGTTACTGCTCGTCCCTCTGTCGGGATAGGTGGCTGAGGATCGCGGCGCGGACGTGCTCCTCGTGTGGGCGTGGCGCCGCAATAGGCTGGAAGTTGAGGATCGCTGAGATTACCGCGTACGCGGTGACCGGATCAACCGGTGACACTCGGGTCCTCTGCCTTGCCTGTGAATCGAGAATCGAAAGAGGCTCACACGAGTACTCTGCTTACATGGGAGAAGTCAACAATGTTCAAGCCAATGGGTGACCGGGGCCTCTCTGAGGTCCCAACGGTCTGGTTCCACCCGACCGCGATGAGGATGATCCAAGGATGGGTTGATGCATGCGGAGATGAGATCTCGGGACTCCTCTCCGTGGTCACGGTGGACCCGACCACGTTGTACGTCAAGGCGGCCCTGACCTGCAAGCAGCAGTGCCACGGCACTTACACCATCCTCGACGACGAGGAGAAGGGGAAGATCTTCGCGACCCACCCCGAACCGGAGACCCTGATCGGTCACTGGCACTCCCACGTCAACATGGGGACCAGCCCGTCGGGGCAGGACGACGAGAACTACGCCGAGTACATGTCGGCGATGGGGCCGGGTGCCCAGGTCTTCTTGGCGCTCATCGCCAACAAGAAGAAGGAGCTGACGGCTCGCATCTACTACCCCCAGATGGGGGAGTGGGACAAGGAGAAGTGCCAATGGGGGGACGTTCCGTTCTTCACGAACCCCTCGATCCAGGTGAACTGGGACGCGGTACTGCCTGCCGACTTCGACGCCAAGGCCGACGTGGAGAACTTGGTCTCCAAGTACTCAGCCCCCACTCAGTACAGCTCCACGAAGGGTCGGGGCTCGCTGTCGTCCCCGCGCTCAGTGGAGTACGGTGGGCTCATCATGCGGAACGACCCGCCCTCGTATCAGGTCGGCGGCGCTCTTGACCACCTGGAGGACCTGACGGTCGTCGAGTTTGACGAGTACGTCGAGGCCGCCCAGGAGTTGATGGGCATCGAACCCGAGAAGCCCTGCAGCTGGGACAACCTCTACGATGCGCTCTCCAAGATCTCGATGTGGACCACCACGACGAGCGCCAACGAGTACAAGGAGGCATTCCCGGGGCGGGACCTCTTCTACGACCTGATCACGTACGCCCCGGTGATCCTGTGCCTGGACGTCGACAAGTCCGGTGCGATCAGCTCCATCCCAGACCTGAGGAAGGTCCACTCCGTCGCGCCTCTCGCGGTTGCGGGCGGCGTGTCATTCGGCTCGGATGACGACGAGGTGGAGCGGTACATGAGCCAGTGGGGGATGTCGCAATGAGCACGGAAGAACTCGACATCTTCTCCCGCCACTCGGGCCTGGTCGACGCCGAGCGACTCAAGCACACCGTCGTGGACATCGTTGGATGCGGGGGCATCGGCTCCTGGACGGCTCTCACCCTGGCGAAGCTGGGCGTGGGGACCATCCGCATCCACGACATGGACGAGGTGGGCGCCGAGAACGTCGGCACTCAACTCTTCGGCCCCGAGGATATCGGGGAGCCCAAGGCGTCCGCAACGGCCCGCCTCATCGAAAGGCTCTCCGGCGTACTGGTGGAGCCCAGCGATGAGGAGTTGACCGTGGACTTCGAGCCTCAGCCATCGAACGTCGCCATCCTGGCGGTGGACTCGATCCGCACCCGGGCGAAGCTCTACCGGAGCTTCAAGTCGGCCACGGAGTTGGTGATCGACCCCCGGATGGGGGGCACCTCAACGTGCGTCTGGGTCGTGGACCCGTCGCTCGAACACGAAGACTACCTCAAGGAAGGCCTCTTCACCGACCGCGCCGAACCCATCCCTTGCACCCGCAAGGCCGCAATGTTCACGACGCAGGGTACGGCTGCGTCCATCGCCAACATCGTGACGGCCTGGGCGGCTGATGAGCCGCTCCCTCGTCGCATCGTCAACGACTACTCTGGATTCCTCCAGGGCGTCTCCTATGGAGAAACGGAATGACCATCACTCGCATCGACGAGGCCTTCGACCGCATTGACCTCCTGGGGGTCGAGGTGGACGTCTTCGACGGGCCACGGAACAAGCCCAAGAGCTGGAGCGGAACCCAGTTCCGATTCTCCTCCCGCATGACGGTCGCGGGCGTGATCGACTCCTACGGGTACGAGGAGCTGCTCAACGGGCTCAAGTACGTTCCGTTCAAACCCCACAAGAACGGATTGTACAAGGTCATCTGCCGCCCCCTCTCGACGACGCGCCCCGCCTTCAACAGCCTGAAGGTCACCCTCAAGTGAGCAGGCTCCGCGACAGGGCGAGCGAACTCATCGAGTCCATGGACGAGGTCGAGGACGAGGTCGACCTCACCCCCGGGCAGGAGATGCACCTGGCGACGGTCAGGGCGGTCCTCCTGGATCTCATCGACCTCTGCAAGAGGACCGGGCTCGATGAGACGTAGCGTCCACACCAAGCTCCCGGAGGACGTGTGGGAGCGCGTGAATCGGCAGGTCGGAAAGGGGAGACTCTTCCCGACCATCATGCAATTCATCCTGGTAGCAGTGTGCAAGCTACTGGAGGAGGTCGAGGCAAGGTCCGAGCCGACGAGAAGCAGCGCGGAGCCCTAGGCTCGCGTTCTAGCACGTGTAGTTGCAGAGTGGCGGCTGCAGTTCCGTGCTTGACAAGCGATCACACTGCCGCCACAATTTGAGCCCCAGCGCTAAAGACTGGGGCCTGATAGGAGTAAGGATTCATGGGATACGGAAACGACGACCGACCGCCTCTCTTCAACCCGACTGAGTACCCTCAGAAGGTCGAGGTGGTGCACCCGCCCTGGAATGGCTGGGCTGATCTCCAGCCGAAGACCGACCGCAACAAGCGGAAGTTCTGCGCGATGAAGATCAAGACGGGGGGCAAGGAAACCTCCTGGTTGCTGTACGAGGACGAGCTGGACATCCTGATGGAGATCCGTCCCGCTCGCGGTGCGATCCTCGAAGTACAGCTGCGCGAGGACGACGGCGGCCTCTCCGTCCAGGAGACTGGCAAGGCTAGCCGTGGCGGTGGCGGTGGTGGCCGCCAAGGAGGCACACGACAGCCCCCTCGCGCGCCCGCAGACGCCGACAGCAAGTCTGGCGCCATCAAGGCGGTCAACGCCTACCGCTCCTTCTATGTCATCGGTGAGGTCATCGGCATCAACGCCCCGGACCTGGCCGCCTTCTCGGCTACCCAGTTCATCAAGTGGGATCGAGATGGGTGCGGGGAGTACCCCACCATTGCCGACTTCGAGCCCGTCGGCGAACCCCCTCACGAAGAGTACGGCGATGACGACTACCGATGATGCTCGTGCCATCGGTGGATGCCCGGTGGCTCGATGCCGTGATGATTATCATCTTCGCGGGGCTCCTCTACGCCTGGTTCGTGGAGGATGAGTTGTGAAGCTCACTAACAAGCGCGGACATCCAGCTCCTGTCGTGAAGGCCGTGGAGGAGACGCTAGCCTCCTACAGCTCAGGCAAGTCCTGGATCTCCCTCACTACCCTGATCGGCACCGGGGCTCGCCTCAGGGCCTTTCAGGAGCACGACAAGCTCGGGCTACTGGAGCTTGAGCAGGACGTAGACGACGTACTAGCGGCTGCCACTGGCACTGTCATCCATGACTGGTTGGAGAACCACTCTCGGGGCGATGGTGACGTGGCGGAGGTGCGGGTCTACAAGGAGATCAACGGTAAGTTGGTCGGCGGTCAGTTCGACCACCTCGAAGCGTCCACCGAGACGCTGCGGGACTGGAAGAACACCAGCGTGTGGTCGTTCGCTCTCGCCAAGGACGGCGTCAAGCCGGACTGGTCTTGGCAGCTGAATGCTCTCAAGATGTTCATCGACGAGTACAAGGCGGAAGGCCACTGCCCTGAGTGGCCGAACCCGACCAACCTGGAGATCTTCGCCATCCTCACGGACTGGTCGAGGTCGAAGGCGAAGACTGACCCTCAGTACCCGAAGGGGAAGGGCCATAGAGTCACGGTTCCGGTCCTGCCGAAGGGCAAGGTGCAGGCGTACCTGGAGAGGCGCGTCGCGTACCACCTGGAGCATGACGGAAGGGAGCCGCTCCTGGTCCCAGAGTGCTCACCTGAAGAGAGGTGGCAGAGGCCATCCGTGTTCGCTGTCATGTCACCGGGGCGGAAGTCGTCCCATCGGAATCTTCCCTTACGGGAGGAGGCCGAGTCGTTCATCATGGAGAAGGGCCTCGAATCCAAGAAGGCCTACGTCGAAGAGCGGAAGGGTGCCAACGTCAGATGTGCTGACTGGTGCCCCGCCCGCCATCTCTGCCCCGTGGGGCAACAGGAGTTCAGCAATGGCAAAGCGTAACGTGGTCAAGGGAGGCCAGGCCGAGGAGTGGCTGAAGTGGCACGATGAGGGATTTAACTACAACCAGATCGCCAAGAAGACGGGGTTCAGCGCCGTCTGCATCTCCTCTCACGTCCGTCGGCTGCGCCGCAGCGGCAACTCGTCGGCCCCGTCCACGACCAAGGAGCACGTCGTCCGCGTCACCAAGTCCACCGCGACCACGGTGAAGAGGCTGGCGAAGCTCACCGGGCGGACCCAGTCCCGGGTCACCGATGACCTGATCGCCCACGGGGTCTCGCACTACGTCGAGGACCTCTCCCGTCAACTGGAAGCCTTCAAGAGCTGAGGGCTCGCACTTGCCCCGGCCTTCGGGCCGGGGCGCTGGAGTTCATGATGAAGATCACGAGATGGCAGCTGGATGCACTGGGCGCGCTGGATAGATTCTGCGTCGTCCCCCCCGGGGTGAAGGACCTACTGTCTAGACTGGGTGACTACCCGGAGCCGGTCGACCACGATCGCATCGCGGAGGTGTACAAGGACCCGTGGCTGGGCTTCGTCGAGACTGGCTACTGCGAGGTCTGCGGTGGGGGGCCCAGCTGCACCCAGCCTACCCGGTACACCCAGGAAGAGGTCCAGACCATCCACGACTACGCGGACTGGCTGTCCGAGATGCCGGGGTCGCTGCTCACCAAGGCGGGCATCCGCATGTCCACGGAGATGGGGCGGCTGGCCGAGAAGCTGAGGAAGGAAGGGCTTTAGAGTGGAAAGACGACTGACCGACAGTGAATCAGTCGGCGTGCTGGATGCTACGAAGGCACTGCATGTCGACCTCCTGCGCCAGGGCCACAAGAAGGACCTGACGCTACTGCAGATCGCAGAGTATCTGTACAACATCAAGACCCACGACATGACCACTCGGTTCGAGTCCCTCCCCTACTCCCGGTGGGTAGCGGAGAGCTTCACGGATCGAGAGGGTAACCCCCGGTCCGTGCAGTGGGCGGACTGGCTGGTGGGGTGCTGGCGGTACATCGGACCCATGCCGAAGCTGAAGAAGCTGGTGCAGGACGGCTACGAGTCCGAGAGGGGCACCGTCCAGATCAAGCTGACGAGAGCTGCCGCGGCTGCCCGGTACGTCGAGGCGGTAGGCTACGAGTCCACCCAGGTGCGCCGGATGCTGTCGGAGCTGGGCGACAAGCACACCGACCCCCTCCAGGGGGCCAAGATCAAGCTCCGGGCTGCTCAGCTCGCAGACGATGAGTGCTGCAGGCTGGCGATGGCCAAGACCTCCAGCCAGCTGAAGGAGGACCTCCAGGTCCTCGCCAAGGAGCGGATGGGTGCCGCGGACCCGGCGTTGCCGGACGAGCGCCCCACCGTGAAGGGCAAGGTCGACCAGGGAGTACTGGACGCCTGGGATGAGGCCCTCGGGAAGCTCAAGGGCTACTACGAGGACGACAGCACGGAAGAGCTGCCGCTCGTGAGGCAGATGGAGATGTTCGCCATGTTCGTCGAGGACATCCTGTCGCAAGTCCAGGTGGAGGAGGAAGATGCCGCTGAAACCGACCTGTGATGCCTGTCTATCACCAATGGATAGCTGGCTGGGCCTCTGCGAGGAGTGCATGGCCGTTCACGGGCCTGAGATCTTGGCGTCACGCCGAGATCACATCCCGGAGTTCATGGATACCCTACTGCCACCTGCCACCATGGCGAAGTACCGGGAGACCGGAATGGAGCCCGTGAAGGCGCTGGACGTGGGCAACCTGGAGGGTGAGCTGGGGTTCGTGTTCCACGGACTCGGGCGAAACTCCAACCCGGACGTCAGGGCGGCGGGGTCACTCCACACGTGGCTCTACAGGCGCGCTGAGGGCACCCGCATGGGCCTCCGGGAGAAATCTGGTACCTGGGTACCGCCCTGCCACTGGGGGCCCGTGAGCGGCTTCCTGGACCGATTGAGAGAGTTCCAGTCCTCCACGAGGGAGGAGGCTCTCGCATCCATCACTCACAGCCAGTTCACCGTGTTGACGGGGCTGGGTGATGAGTACGCAACCGGGTGGGGCGAAACGGCCCTGCTCGACTTCTTGCGTGAGCGCATCGACGGCCACTACTGGACGGTGCTCACGACCGGGAGCACGCCTGAGGCGTTGCTTCGGAGCTATCGCACCCACGGAGGAGCTATCGTGGACCTGCTGACCCAGCGCTTGAGGTGGGTCCGCGGGCTCAAGTAGCCTTCCGGCAGACCGCATGACGTACCAGGAGAGCCAAAATGGCCCAGGTGTACTCGAAGAAGCACAAGAACAAGTGTTGGAAGGGCCAGAAGTGCCTCCATCACCCGGGCAGCGAGGGTGTCAGCCTCTGCTGTCGCAATTTCAGATGCAAGCAGTGCCACGAAGGGCATCTGCGTAAGAACCACCCGGCCTCATGGGCCATTTATCGGGCGTTACTGCCTCAGGAGTGATGATGAGACCCTTGCTACTCTCCCTGCTCATCTTGAGCGGATGCTACGAGCCCCCTTGCCCTGGGCGCCCGGCTGACCTGCCGGAGGACGCGCTCTGGGATGCTCAGGACTGCGAAGACTACCCGCTCTGGAGTGCGCCATGAGTACCCCCAAGGCCAGCCACACGGCGGGGCGGTTGGAGTGGCTCGGGAACGTCCTTGAGGGAGTTGACAGCGGCGAGGCCGTGATCGACCCCGAGGTGAAGTGTCTGCCGCATTGCTACGGCGGGACCGTGGATCTCGGCATGACGGAGGCCAACGCGGCCCGGCTCGTGTCCTGCTGGAACGCCCTCGACGGCGTGCCCGACCCGGAGGGGGCAGTGAGCGTGGCGCTCGGCGAACTGGAAGATGCCTGGCGGGACGTTCGGGACGTACAGGACGACCTACCGCCCAAGCGTCCGAGCCTGATGCTCCTGCTGAAGAACGCCGAGGACCGAATCCAAGCCGCCCTGTCCGCCCTTCGCGGGGAGGAGGCCCCCGATGAGAGGAAGTAGGTCGTGGTCGCCCCAGGGGAAGCGCGCCCGTGCGATGAAGCGATACGCGCACCAGTTCGCTGCGAACGTGCTGGAGTCTGTCTTGGGGGAGATGGACGAACGGTTCGATGACGAGAGCCAGCAGGTGTTGTTCGACGAGATGCTCCGACTGCTCATCACGGAGCACGAGCGCAAGAGCGGCCCGATGCCGCAGCAGGAGGCCCCCGATGACGAGTGAAATCCCTGCACACGGATGGTTTTGCCTCGCCCTGCTGGTCGGGATTCTGGGCGCTCTCGGCTACGTGATGCCCGCTGCGATCCGAGAAGCGGTCCGTGCAGCGCGAGATACCTTCCAGGAGAACGACCATGACGAGTGAACGTCCGTCAACGACTGCCGCCCGGCTCGCAGAGTTGCGCGAGTCCATGACCATTACAGAGCACACGAAGGCTATCGAGGAGGCGCTCACCGCCCGCGACGGGCTGGCTGCCTCCGCAACCGACGCAGGGGAGGGGCTGCGATGCGATGGCTGTGACGCGATGTCGGACGCGATGGGCCAGCCTGCGCTGTGTGATGGCTGCCAGCGCCCCGGCGATCTGCCTCACGTCGAGACGATTGACCTTGCGTGCCGGTTCTTGGATTCACTCGTGTCTGTTGGCGTGAGCTGGAAGCGCGAGTCCGACCGAGAGGTAATCCTGCATTCGCTGGTCGGCTTCGCGATGATGGCCGAGGACCGCGAGCGGGAGCGATTGGCCCCAGCGACCGACGCGGGGGAGGGGCGGGAGGCGCTCGTCAAGCGGCTGCGCGAGGCGGCGCACGAGGCGGTCGGCTTTGCGTTGTCCGAGGCGCTGAGCGGCAACGCCATCGCAGTGAGCCTGATTGCCGAGAACACACGCCGCCTGCTCGACGCGGCGGAGAAGGATCAAGCCGATGACTGACGAGACGAGACGTATCGTGCGGGAGGCGCTGGAGGAGTTGCAGTTCTACCACCACGAGCAAGAAGGCACGACCCTGACGGAGTTGGGCATGAAGGGGGACGCCGCCCTCTGCGCCCTCCGCGCCCGCATCGAGGAGTTGGAGGGGCTCGTCCGCAAGGCGGCGACGGAATCCTGCACCACGAGCGGCGACTTCGGCGGGCCGGGCTGCTTCTACTGCGATACTGAAGAGGGTCACGCGGCGTCCTGCCCGGCTGCTGCCGCGCTCTCCGAGGAGCCCTCCCGATGACCGGGCTCCGCGTGGGCTCGGTCTGCGAGTACAAGGGCAAGCCCTACCGGCTCGCCCTACTCCAGACGATCAAGGGCCGCCTCGTGGCCTGGGCTCACCGACTCAAGGACGGAAAGCAGCACGGCGGGAGGCAGTTCTCGGTGGAGGACTGGCTCGCCCTGTCGCCCGTGAATGGAGCCCCGGCCCAGCTCGAACTGCCCATCGACGCGGCGGGAGCCGCAGAGGAGAAGAGATGACGGACGACGGACGGGCGCACCACGCGACCTGCTACCGCGAGCACCACGACTGCGCGGTGGATAGGCTGGACGACATCCGCGAGTCCTGGGCCGCGACGGTCGGCCAGCCCTGCGATGAGCGGGCCGTGCATTGCGCCTGCGTGCCGCCGCTGAGGGAGGAGGTCGAGCGGCTGAAGAAGCAAATTGAAGCACAGCTTTGCACGACCTGCGCCATGGATATCGCCGACCTGCGCGGCGAGGAGGAGTGACGATGGACGGACGAGAGCGACGGCAGGCGGAGTCCTGCGAGACGAAGCACGCAGCGTACCTGCTCGGGAGGGCGCACGAGCACCACGACAGGCACGAAGAGATCATCGGGCTCAAGGCCAAGGTCCTCCGCCTTGAGGCGCGAGGCATCGAAGACATGCAGCACGAGATCGAGCGGCTGCGGGAGGCGCTGGCTCCGCTCGCTGCGGTCGCCTCTGTCGTCTCACCTCCGGCTGGCTGCGACCCGGCTGAGGTCGGCCTATTCGTCCGCACGTCCAACAACGCCCCGACGCACCGCATTACCCTCGCGGACGCGCTGAAAGCATCAGCCGCCCTGCGCGGCGAGGAGGCACCGTGAAGAGCCACGAGGAGACGGCGCAGGAGTGGCATGACCGTGAGGGCGTGGACCCGGAGTCCATTCCATCGCTCGCCGCCCTCCTCCGCGAGACCGCCGAGGCCGCGAGACGAGAGGGGCGGGAGGCGGTGGCTGACGCATGCCATCAAGTCATCGAGGAGGCGCTAGAGCTGGAGCAAGCGCAGGGCGCGGGTGAAGTACTCAGACGCATCCGCGCCAGAGGTGAAGACGGATGATCTACTCAAATGAACGCGGTCTCTACATCGATGGAGTGAAGTGGTGGAGCGACTGCATCTACGGTGTGATGCGGAATCCTTCGGAGCACCGTGAGAAACTATTTCGCATCCAGCGTGACGGCGCTGGGTGGAGGCTCGTGCCCGTCGTGGCCGAGGTCACGCTACGGCGAGAGGAGGAGAGATGAAGCTGAAGAAGCTGCTGACGGCCCTGTTCCTGGTTCTCTTGTCACACGGCTGCATCGGGGTCTACCCGGTGGATCCCGACCCGCCCGTGTACTACGCACCTGGAGATGAGGAGGCGTGGCTTGCGGACATCGAGGGCAACGAGAGTCCCACCAAGCCCTGAATCAGCCCGCTCTGGGAACTAGAAGTCCCGGCCGTGACCCAGGGTGCCCTTGAGGGAGTTAGCCCAGGACTTAACCCCACCGAAGAGCTGGCCCCCACCGCCACGAGGGCGCTGGATGGGCCCACGGCTGGCCCCCAGACCCCCGGCTCCACGGTAGGTCGGGCCCGTTGAGGACTGGCCCGGGCCTTGCCCCCCGAACATCCACGGAGTCACCTCGAACGAGGGCTCCGTGCTGGGGGAGAACTGGTCGGACCGGGGCGATAGGCCACGTTCAGACCTCAGCTGGCGGTAAGCCGTAGTGTCCGGCTGGAAGGTGAACGGGTTCGGGTTCTGGGTCTGGTTCGTGACGTGAAGCCCACCCGTCTGCGCGTCATACAGGAATGGACTGGTGGGATTGCCATCGTAAGGTGACCCCTCCAGGTTCGTTCCGTACTTCCCGTGCTGCCACTGACCAGCGTCCTTGGACGCCTTCTGCGGGTCCGAGCTGTCAGTGCCCCCTCCTTGGCCCTCGGTGCCCTCCTGGGGGAGGTTGCCCCTGTACCCCCACAGGAGGTCCCCCAGGGGCCCAGGGATGCGCCCATCGACCGTGATGCCCAGCAGTGGGCGCTTCCACTTGCTGGAGTCGGGCCACCATCTCTTGCGGTGACCCTCGGGGTCGCCTGCCTCCTGAGGCGTGACGCCCGGAACGCCATCATCCCTCAGAACGATCTGGGTGTTCTGCGGGGTGTCGACTCCACCCGCACCAGGGAGGGAGCCGCCCTGGTCAAGGAAGTTAAGGAGCCATTCTGAGGTCGTTCCGGGCATGGGGTCAGTCCTTGTCGGTCAGCTTCGAGATGAGATCCATGATCTTCTGCAGGAAGCCGTCAGAGCGTACGAACTTGTCCCAGACGCCGTACGAGGCCAGGATGGCGAAGAGGCCCTTCACCGCGGCGATGATGGCGTCCAGGTCCCAGACGGCGGTATCTGCGACCTGGGTCATCCAGGCAGCAACGGCAGCGAGGGCAACGCCAAGGCCACCGAGGCGGCTCTTGAGTCCCGGGAGGAACGAGGTGATCTTGTCGAGCATGTGCTTGTCCTTGAGTGCCTTCTTGAGGGCTCGGCGGACAGCCCGCCAGATGATCCACTGCTTGAAGGTTAGTCTTGCCATTGTACCTTAGAACATCAGGGCGATGGGGTCGACGGCCTGGAACTCGGTCTGCCTGCCGTGGACGCCAGAGGTACACGGAGTCACGCCTGCGCCCCTGGAGAGGGATTCGCCCACGGTGTCCAGCCCGGAAGCTCCAGAGCCCCTAGAGGTACTCTCCAGGCCCCGGGGGCCGTGCCAGACCTTCCGACGCTTCTCGCTGAAGGCTCCCTCGATGAAGGCGCTCTCGAACCCGTAGGTGTGGATCTGCACGTGGTAGATCCGCCCGGTCGTACCCTTGCGGAAGAAGACCAGACACCCCGGCGTGAGCTTGGATGCGTCCGTGATGACCGGGGCACCGCGCTGGCGGTAGTAGTTCATGATCCCCGCAGCCGTGCGACGCTGTCCGTCGTAGATGTCAGGGAGCACCATCCGCGTGGCGTCCAGCACCATGCAGGCGAAGCCGGAGCAGTCCAGCCCGTACTCATCCAGGCCGTCCCCGCCCCAGATGTAGGCAGTTCCGAGCTTCCTTTCAGCTTCTAGAACCATAAAAACTCTGGCGTCAACTGGCTTATCCATGTCTAGTCCTCGTACCACGTTACGGCGGCGGTGATGTCGCCGGAGCCGCTGCTGAACTTCGCAGCGATGGTCAGCCACTCTCCACGCTCAAGCCGCTCGCGGAAGCGGGTGAGGTCGATCTCGCAGCCGCCGCCAGCCGATGCGGCGCAGCCGTCGATGCGGTCGCCTCCGGTGATGCCCGTGGCCGTCTCGTCGTACTCCGCAACGGAGCCGGTCTCGTCGATGTAGGTCCAGTCAGGCTGGGCGCTCCCGGTGACGTCAGCCCCAAAGAAGACCTCGATGACGGCGGGCTTGTTGCCCGTCGCGTCCACGCCGACAGTGATGAAGGCCGGGTAGAGTTCCTCCTGGTTGATCTCGTCATTGAAGGCGGCGCGATTCCGAATAGAGAGGACGGGCTCCAGAGTCGTGCCGACATTCTCGGTGGAGACGAAGGACCGCCCGGCCCTCATCGGGACGAACGGTCCCTCCACGAAGCCCGCTGCCGAGGCCCCATAGACCTGGAGGTTCGTCCCAGTGCTGCCAAGGCTGGCAGCCGTCCAACCAAGAGGCATCGTCGGGTTGCCGAGGCTCGGGCTTGTCAGGCTGTTGGGGTAGTTGATGCGGTGGACGAGCTGGAAGTCCCCGGTCTCAGGGTCTTCGATGCTGTACTGGATGGCCCCAGCGCCGAGGTACTGGAAGGCGATCTGGTACACGTTCAGGGTGTCATGGTCGAGCGTCATCCCGGACGGCCCGGTGCCGTCCATCGCGTCCACGTTCCAGTCAGCCTGAGCGGTCCAGGTGTTCGTGACGGCTGCGCCGTTCACATCCTCCGCGAAGGTGCCCGTCGCGGTCCCGCTGGAGAAGGTGAAGGCACCCGCCTTGACTGAAGCATCGGTCGCCACGAAGGTGACATCGTCGTCGTTGGCGTAGGCGTTCCAGCCCGTGAAGGTGCATTCAGCCACCTCCGCAGCGTTGTGTTGCACCGTCCCGCTGGTCAGCGCACAGGCCGCCTGAGCCGTACCGTCGAGGGTGATGGTCGCGTTCTCGCCACCGCTCGCTGCGCCCGTGATGGTGAGGGTTTGGATCTCCAGCTTGCCGCCCTCGGCCCTGAGGACACCGAAGGACGTCCCGTCGTACCCGAAGGCCAGGGAATCCTGGCTCGTGAATAGCCCCGCCCGCTGGGTGGAGAGCGCAACGGGCGTGTCGAACATCGCCGTGAAGCGGGCTAGAGCGCCCTGGCCGGGGCGGTAGTGCAGCGCACGCTTGGAGCGGATCACTCCGTACCCGCCGAGGCTCGTGCCGCTCTGGCAGTGGAACATGTAATCGGTAGTACCGACGCTCCCGCCCGTGGCGGAGAAGGTCTCGACGTCCGTGTCTCGCAGGCCGTAGGTGGCTGCGATCTGTAGAACCGGGTACGGCTCAACGACGAGCGTCTCACCGAACGCCGCCCTGGTCGTAGCCCCCGCCTCAGTCAAGACCGAGCCATCCTGCGAGAGCTGGAGGGACATCGTGCTGCCGTCAGGCCGGACCCCGCGCACCACGGTTGGCGAACTGGAGTTGAACCCCTGGGCGTCGGCGTCCGGGCCAGCGATGTAGCAGCCAGAGCCCGCCAGGGCCAGGATTAGTACCAGCTTCTTCATTGGTTACTCACTCTCCCCATGATCTCCTCATGGGTGCCCATCACGTTGTCATTCTCCCCGCGCACGGTGGCGTCGTGGAGCAGGATCGTTCTCGTCAGGATCTCGTGGCTCTTGGTGAGCTTCTCGTTGGTCTGAGCCTGCGCGTCCATCGCGGTCACGTGCTTCTCGACAACGTCCACCATGGAGTCCTTGTGGTCCGCCATGACCCTCTCGATGAAGTTCCGCGCGACCTCGCCTTCGGACTTGAGGAACTTGAGGAAGGCGACGACGATGAGCGCCAGCACGACCAGTGCCGGGGCTTGCTTTGCTGCTTCGATGAGGATCTGTTCCATGTCACTGGTCCGTGCTGAGAGTGGCCCACTGGTACCTGTTGAGCTTGTTGCGGATGCAGACTGCGCAGATGTCATCTCTGCGGGATCGGTTGAACGCGATGTACAGGACGCCGCGGTTCTCTTCGTTGCAGGTCGGTCGGTCCCTGATGGCTCCAGCCAAGACCTTGGAGCGCATGCTGGTGGTCTCGGCAGACTCGGCTCGCGCTCTCTCTCTCGCCTCAGCGGCAGCCGTGAGGAGCTGCCTCTCGGCGGGGTCCGCCCTGCGGACCCGAGTGTATGCGGTGGTGACCCCATCTCCGCCGTCGCAGACCATCGCGGACCAGTCCTTACGGCTTCGCCATGCCTCCTTGCCATTCTTGACTGGGAGGGCGACCGCGTCCTTCCGGTTGGCCATGTCGGGGCCGTGAACGGACTTCAGCACGCGCTTGACCCGGTGCGGAACTGGACCCGAATTCGGGTCGCAGATGACGTAGGGCTCCGCGAGCGCTGGCGCGGCCAGCAGCAGGAGGAGTGCAGCCAGGTAGGCGTGACGTGGCGACAGTTTCCAGGACATCAGTTCCCTCCAGTGGGGTAGAAGACGGGCGGTGGGCCATCCGTGATGGGGGATACGGTCCCGGTCGTAGTGAGGTCGTTCCCGTAGAGGTCGATGCCTGCGTCGGTGGCTCCGTCCTCGTCCAGCTCGTAGTAGGCCACGAGGTTGTTCGGGTCGATGAGGGTCGGGCTCATCCCCATCGTGAGCGCCAAGGCGTAGTTGGTGCCATAGGGCCCCGAGTACTCAGACACGGACCAGATGGCGCAGAAGGCCACGTCCCCGTCCAGCCAGGTCGCCCTGGTGGAGTCGGCCTCAGTGGCGATGGAGACCGCGTCGAAGGAGTTCGAGGGGGAGGACATCGAGGTGCTGCTGGTCCCCGACAACGCAGAGGTCTTGTTCGACTCCTTGAACCTGGAGATGGTGCGGCTGCTTGAGTTGTCCCACCTCCCGAGGAACAGACTCCAGAGCGCCGTGTTGGTTGAGCTGGTGCTCGTGTCTTGGGTGTCAGCGCCGTCCGTCGTGGTGGAGGTTGAGACCCGTGCGCCCTCATTCCCGAGCAGCTCAGCCGAACTGATGGCCGACCAGTCAGATGGCCCGCTGCCGTAGCCCACGGACATGATCGCGTCGTAGGCGAACGAGGTGTCCACTCTCGCCCAGCAGGACATCGTCATCGTGTGGTCGTCCAGGCCGGACGGGGCGCTGGTCGAGCGCATGTACTCGCCGGAGGAGTTGTCGAACCCCCGTTGAGCGGCTGCTGGAAGGGCCGTGAGCGCAATGAGCGCGAGCGTCAGGAGTCTCATGCCTGGGGCACCCTGATGCGGACGGAGTACAGCTCCAGGTCGCCCGAGAGCGTGTCGTTCGGGGAAACGTCCCTGTAGATGCGGAACCGCACGAGGTCGCCAGCCGCCCACCCAAGATTCGTGACGGTCTCAGTCCAGACCACCTCGGTCCAGACCCCGGATGAGGCTGACACGGCGACAGCACCGGAGCATTCGGCGTTATAGGTGCCCCCCCGGTCTTCCCCGTCTGCGTCCTCGACCTCCTCAATGCAGAGTTCCACGTTGGCTGAGGCGTGAGAAGTGGGCTTCACGTAGGCCGCGAACTCCACCGTTCCAGAGGTGTCCAAGTCGTCGGTGACCCAATACTTGCCGTTGGCGTACTCGTCGGTGGACGCATCAAACCGCAGGATCTTCTCCCGGGGGGCCGTGGTCTGCTCATAGGGGGTGGCGCAGTTGGCGGTCTCGGCGCAGTAGAGGGAGGCAGCGTCGTAGCGGGCGTAGTCATAGGGCATCGAGCCTCCTGATGCCGCCTGGAAGGTGGGGGCCGTACCGGCTCCGTTGGAGGTGAGAACGTGACCAGAGGTGCCGGTGCTCACGGCGGCAGGGTTGCCCGAGGCGTCCCAGGTGATGAGTTCACCGTCCGTTCCCGTCGCCAGTTCGGAGATGGCAATGGTCTGGCCGAGGAGCGACATCTCCCCCGTGGCGTCAGGAATGGTGACCACCTTGTCGGTTGAGGTCGGGTCCGTCACCCGGATGAACGTCTCGACAGTATCGTTGGTCGCACCCTCGAAGACGATGTTCCCCTCGTAGGGGGCGGACGAGCCAGAGCCCTCCAGGATGAGGTTGTAGGCGAAGACTCCACCCCCATCCCCAGCCAAGGTCGTGCCGCCAACCTGTAGCATCGGGGTCGCAAGGGTTTGGCTGTCGTCCGTGTTCTTCGTGTTGAGGGTCACGTCGAAGACGGCGTGGTCCGAAACCGCAGGGGTCCCGGTGCCCGCGATGCGGGCGGTTGGGGTGGTGACGATGGCGTTCTCGACGTGGACCCCGGTGTTGGGGAACGCTGTCTCGATGTCCAGCCTGTTGGCGGTCGTCCCGTCTCCGCCAGCGATGATCTCGCTCGTGCCGCTGTTAGTGAGGTAGAGCTGGCCTCCGGTGATCTCCGCATCACCCTGTACCTGTAGGGAGCCCGCGGCTCCGTCCACCTTCACGGGGGCCGTGTCAGCCCCGATGGCCACGCCGTCCCCGTTGTAGTAGGCAGCGTTCGAGCCCTCGGTCCAGATGCCGTCAGTCGTGGCGCAAGTCGGGCAGGCCACCGTGAGAGTGTCGGTGCTGCTATCTCCGGTGATGGTGATCGGGGAGGTGGCCGCCCAGTTGAGCGTGTCGGAGGTGCTGTCGGCAACCGGGTCGGTGCCCGCGGGGGCGTTCATCGTCTCGAAGGAGTTCGGCAGCGCCGTCCAGTCGGACACGCCGGAGCCGTTCGTGGTGAGCGCCTCTCCGCTGTTGCCGTCATCGGTGGGGAGCGTCAGGTCCCAGGAGGCGCTCATGGAGTCACTAGACTTCACCTCTACCGAGTAGGTGCTGGTCGCGTCGTGTAGCTCCAGGTCGACCCCGTCCTCCAGGTTGAAGTCGCAGGTGGAGCAGCCCGTGAAGGGAGCGAAGGTCAAGCCAGAGGCCAGGGTCAGGGTCGAGAAGGTACCGGAGGCGTCCTTCTGCTGGATGGAGATGTTGGACGTCGAGGTCGAGGGGTTCAGGATCAGGATGTCCCCATCCGCCCCATCTCCGGCCGAGATGTAGACATCAGGGCCACCTGCAGCGTTGTTGCCACCCAGCCGCCAGAACGCACCGCGGGATGCCGAGCCGCCAGTACCACCGCCAGCGGAAACCGTGAACGTGTAGGTGTCCGAGGCGACGGACGTGTCCGCATTTAGTGCATACGTCGACTCACTGAAGGTGTCATCGGCCGACGTGTCGAGGTAGCGTGCGTGGTCGTCGTCCGTGAGCCCCGTGAGAGCCCCGTGGTCGGTCACGCCGGACCCGCCCGTGGCGATGGAGGTCCAGGAGGAGCCATCGCAGTCACAGATCACGTAGGTAGAGCCACCCCCGGTGGAGCAGTCCGTGGCGTTGGCTCCGTCCGTGACGGCGTAGAACCAGCCCTTGGTGCCAGTCCCGCACGAGGGGAGGGTGCTCACCGTGGCGACGTGCCTGCGGCGAGCCCGGTCCTCGTCCACGGAGATCTCCTGGGCAGCCGCCGTGAGGGTGAACGATGCGGCCAGAGCCAGCAGTAGGAAGCGCTTCATTGGAACACCGTGTTCACCCCTGCGTCCCAGACGGACTGCACGAGGCGGATCTGGGCGACCTTGTCGCCAGTCGTGGAGGACTTTCTGGAGTCGAGTCTAGGCCAGTTCTTGTCGGCGCGGTTCAAAATGACCCAACGCTCGAACTTGCCGATGGCGTCGTCGGTTGAGCCAACCAGGCCCAGGGGGGACTTCTTCTGGGCGAGCTGCTTCGTGCGGGTCCAGGCGGACTCGAACGAGAGGTTCTCGGCTTCCATGATGCGGAAGGCGGTATCGTAGGCCTTGGCGCTGGCCTCGGCGTACTCCCCACGGATGATGTGGGTGGCGATCTTCGTGGACTGGGAGTCCCAGCGGCCCCGGGTGGGGTGTATCGGGGGGGCCATGAACTTGCGGACCGCAGTATCGGTCGAGCGCTCCCGGTTGTAGATGCGGGAGGTGTTGTTGATCTGCCGGGCCTGCTTCTCCATGTAGCCAGCGAAGTCCGTGGGGCGACCGTCGGTCGTGGTGCCAGCGTGGGCCCTGAGGGCATCCCGGTAGAACTTGAAGCCCGTGATCTGGCGATCCAGCAGGATCAGCGTCTCGTGGACGTATGCATCCCAGTCGGTCGGGTTGCTGGCGACGTTGGAGACGTAGACCCACACGTCGTCGACAGCGGAGGCGACCGGGCCAGCCAGCTTCTTGAGGTGCAGCAGGTCGGCGGGTCTGTCACCCATGCCGAGGAGGCCGACCTCGGAGATGTTCTCTACAACGTGCTTGACTGCGGCCTTGACCTCACGCTTGTAGTTGGTGTCGATGTCGCTCGGGACCTCCCTGCCGAGGCCGAGGTCATCGGACACGTAGGAGGACTCACGCTCGTCGTCGCGGAAGAAGTCCTTGAGCCACTTCAGCAGCTCCCCGGCCAGCGTGGCGCCAGCCAGCGCCGACAGCAGCGGCTGAGGGTTGGAGGGCTTGCCAGCACCCGGGAAGGCTTCCTTCAGGATGTGGTCCCAGGTGCCCTTGGTCATTCCAGCGGGGAAGGTCTTGAACTGCGTCAGGATCGTACGGACGGCTCCCTGGCCCTCGAAGAGGCCGGGGCGGGCGTGGGCGTCGGAGCGCAGGTGGATGTTCCGCGCTGCCATCTGGCGCAGGGTGAACTCCTCGTGCTCAGAGAAGCCGTTGGCGTCCCGGGCGGCGCGGGCGATCTGGGAGTCGGAGAGCCCGAACATCTTGTTCAAGACGCGCTTGGCGACAGCCTTCTGGCGGCCGGAGCCCTTGCGGT
>Ga0316205_10002174_pt1 | contig 21213 bp, 22 predicted proteins | sample 3monthpyrite_MG_FD_204941 | JGI IMG/M metagenome (GOLD analysis project Ga0316205, IMG submission 204941) | Microbial mat bacterial communities from mineral coupon in-situ incubated in ocean water Damariscotta River, Maine, United States -... | ecosystem: Environmental > Aquatic > Marine >... | reverse complement strand
ACAACAGACAGAATAGCTAAAGCGAAGCCTCTGAGATAGATGTAAGCCATTGTAAATCCTGATTGTATGGCCATTTGAAACATATAGAAGGGGGCCATTTGCCTGTAAGTCTCGAAGATAATACCTGCATCTTTATCTAACACTATCTCCTGATAGCCTGTCATTATTAAAAACTCAGCCGCTAATACTATCCATATATGTCTATATATAGTATTTCTAAAGTGAAAAGCTACTAAAAACGAAGCAGTTAATAAAAAATAGTCCGTCATTTCGGCTTATTTCTTGGCTTCTTCTTCTTTGGTTTTCTTGTACCTGCCATTAGATCCTCCTGAGTTTTAAGTTATTGGGTTTTTCCAATCGTCTACAATTATAAGTCTAAATTCATCATCATTTGATAATATAGCCATAAACTCATTATAACCTGCTTTACTGGATTTTATACCGCTACTGCTACCTAACTGACCAAACTCTTCACCTATCAGTATGCAGCCTCTTGAATCATCATCTAAATTGCCTTTATGAAATAATATATGTGTTCTATTCTCCACATTAGTCACTTCAAACGTATTTCCAAATCGAGGCGAGTTAACACGCTTACAGATATATTCACCAGCAGGAATACAAGAGCCTGGTGTATTGCCAACACTTGGCAAATTATCTAACCACTCTCTTTCAAGCGTTAAGGCAAAAGGAATATTCTCAAATACAATAGCACCAAACGTGCCCTGTCCACCTGTAACTACCCGTCTAATTATTAATGACTTCATATTACAAAGCCTGTAGGTGGGCCTTCTGTGTGCTGTGTCATATCTTTAAAATACACATCTGAATAATCGATGTATGAATTAGCATCAGCAGTTCCATAAGCATCTTGAACATACGCGCTTAATCGGCAATTATAGAAGTTAGTACCTGTCGCTACGTTTTGTGGAGTGCCAGGAGCCGCGCCTGCTGCATCAATATCTAAATCCCAATCAAGTATTGGAGTCGCTGAAGTTCTACGATACACCTTGAAGTTACAAGTCCCGTTAGTTGTCCCTGCAACGGCTTCACTTTGCATTCTTATCTCGCCATAAAGCCATTCACCCGTTAGATCATTCATGATGAATGGATAGTTATCAGCTACTTGGTCTAATATGGTTCTACCTAAAGGCGTTTCACTGCCAGCCTCGCCATAAGTAACAGTACCGTCTGTCGTTGGGTAATGTGTACCACCCCAACCCAATATAGGCAGAACATGAACTCCATCAGAGTGTTTAGCTGTATTTACTTGCGGCCCATCATCCCTATCAGGGTCGGCCTCTATCCACCAGTTTTTAAGCCTGCCACCTGCATTAGCGGCAAACGTGGTTCCGATACGCATAACCCACCCAAAGGCTTTATCCTCAGTTGCATCAAGCGAAGCCTGAATGCTGTTTATATTCCCGCCTGCACCAGTTATATAGTTAAGACCACCATCTGACTCTGTTGCGCCAGAAACTTGCATTACACGTATAAAATCATCGCTCCCTGCATCCCAAGTTCCAGAGGTTTCCGCTGTCTCTGTACTGGCTGACCCGAAAGGCGCACTATAACTAGGCTCTGCAACGTTATCCATTGCATAGTGTAATAGCCAGTTATCACCAGCCGGCGGCGCTTCAGTAGCGACATTTGCAATACAAGTTAAAAATATTGAACTATTCATAATTATAATCCTATCCACCAAGGTGGAACTTTACCTGGATACTGGGCTAAAAATTGTAATGCCTCGTCAAGAAATGGTGGTTCTGAATCAAAAGTCCATACATAAAAGTTTCTCATTGCCGACGAAGGATTCCAAGGGCCTACAGTATCAGTTACATCCTGCCCTCTAATCATAAATTTACCATCTTGTGCTTCCAGTGTTGCAGGTATTGGTTGCGATGTATCTGGATAAAAAGATGTTGTTTTTGTTACCACACCACTAGGTCTTTCACCCTGTACTTGCATACACGCTTTAAAAGAGGTTGATGGTAAAAATGCCGCTGCTACGCCAACAGGGGTATTGTCTGGAAATGTTCCAACATAGTCCTGTGATGGAGGATCGTTATCGAGTCCATGACCCACTGGAATCTCTAAATCAGTTATAGGAACAGAGTATTCTGTTCCGTTAACGTCCCAGCTTAATCTAAACCAATGCTGGGTAAATGACAAAGCCCAATTAAATCCAGATTGTTGTGGGAACGGGTTAGGAACAGAGTTTCCATAACTACCGCCCCAATAAGTACCTGAGTCAAAATCAGCGTTGCCTTTTGTAAAATCTGCTATCTGCTCACAACCCCAAACAACATATTTTCCTTGGGTGTCTAAAAGAGTACCTACAGCATCGATTGCCGCACCCATACCTGCATACGGAGTAAAATACCCATCAAAAGAATTCCATAGTATGTCTAGCAAGTTTTCATCTGTCTTGCCACAAACGCTACCAGCATGTGTTGGGTCAGTAGATTCTGACGCATGGCAGGATATCGCTAGATCATATCCGTTACCAGAATAGTCTTTCCATACAAGTCCACGTCCTTCGTCACATTTCCAAAAAACTGCAAGATTCTTGATTAGTGAAGGGTCTACATCATCTATACTAGGAACAGATTTAAAATTACTGGTGGCGTTTTTCATAGAACATAGCCAGAAACTACACTATTAGTCCATTGTAGTTTTCTATTTGCTGTAAGCTCTGCTGATATATAAGCAAGCATTGCGTCTATGTTTGTTGGTACTCCTTTTGGAAATACCATTAATCCAAGCCCGTAAGACAACGGCAGAGTATTTGAAGCTGAAGACATTTCAATAGTAGATGGTGAGAATACTCCATCCGCAGCCAGTTCAGATTCACCTACTAATGTTTCCCCATTAACACCTTCACGGAAAGACACTGTACCTTCTTTGCGGTCTACAATACATGCACACATTTGAGCAGCTTGTGATGCAGTATAAGTTCCAGCGTTAACTGTCCCATTGCTATCTATGAACGTGTTGTTAACACCAGATTCCGCAGTCATAATAATACGATTACCTGTCGGGTCACCAACGTTAATTGTTTCGCCTGTTGTAGTTGATGTCTTAATGAAGAACATGAAACTGTTATCTTCTGGCATCTGAACATTAGATAACTCGCGGTTAGTTATTAACCCAGAGAGAATAAATGTACAGGTTGCGCCTGCTGTGATGTCTATAGCCGCAGGGCCCTCTAGTTCTTCTTCACTTATATTATCTTTTGCAGTAGTTCCGTTACCATCATTAAGCGGTAGATACCAAGCGATAATACCATCTTTTGGCCAGTCAGCTACTACTGCACCAGCTTCTATGGCTTGGCCTTTCATTGTTTTTAAAAATGACATTAGTAAGCCTCCACTAAAATATTGCAAGCCACTGATGGCAAGACATCAATGCGTGTGTATGGTGAATTGATAGGTGCAATAGGCAATTCAAACGGAGCACCCATAGGTATTCTCATAGCCATAAAGCTCTCACCAACTGTGTGAGCTGTGTGACCAGCTTCTAAAAATGCTTTAGCTATAGTCCCGTTAGTGTCCATAACTATATCTACGAATTCATTATTTGCTGTCGCCGCTATACCTGTTGCAGTTACAATAACTTTTCTTACATTCTCTGCAATCGTCCATGTTCTAGCATTAGTATTAGCACCAGCTATATCTATCCCCGGGTGTGTTGTAGATGGAACCAATTTACGGGATTTGATTGCGCCTGATACACCGTCTGAAACAAACTTTGCACCATTATGGCTTTTATCTGCTACTGGCTGACCAGTTACGCTGTCTTCTGACATTGTAGATGTTGGGTTATGTACTGTCATTTTATTCTCCTAAAATTTGTTTGTGTATCTTGCCTACAATTGTATGTCCTGCTGGGAGAAACATTTCTCTAGCATACACATGAGGCGCAAAATGATGGGTAACAGGAAATTGATCTAATGTTTGCTCCATCTCTAGCATTTTATCTTGCAATCCCATAATATTTTCACGATTCTCTTTGCTTTGACTAATCATTCGATTATCCGAGAACCCTTCTATCTTAGGCTTATCATCATGAGTGATAGCTTGATTCATGCTGTACGCTCCCATATATAAACAGCTAGTGATAACTGCATATTGTCGTTGGTTTCAGGTGTGTTATTGCCTGTATTTCCTGATAATAGTAAAAATACTAAATACCTCATCAGTTATTTCTTATTAGCATAAAGTTAAAGCTAGAATTTGTAAGCGCACCAGTTTCATCATAAATTCTTATAAGGGTTGATGTTGATGTCGCGCTTCTTATTACTCCAAATAAAGAGCTTCCATTGACGCTAACTGTAATCAGCCTACAATCGAATGCGTTAGTAGTAGGAGTCGTAATTGTATAATTTCCGGTTGCTGGATTTGTAACAGACCATCCAGCAACCGCTGGTGTCATAGTAGTACCAGAAACAAGAAAGGCATGAAAGCCTTTTAATGTATTCCCCTCAACCTGTAAGGAAGTGCCGCTAGGGAAATTAACGTCCCCACTACCGTCTGCTGTAACTGTCTTACTTGCCTCTACTGTTCCTAGTGTAGTTATGTTGTTGTAGCTAAGTTGGGTTGCGTTAGACTCAATATCTACACCATTGATTTGAACAGCGGATAGGGCCGCCAAATTAATTATATTGCATGATAATATTGCTTGATCTACGGTAGTACCTGTTCTATCAATTTGTAGCCATTGTGAGGAAGCTGTAAACGCATCATTTGCTATATCAAATATATATGATTCTGCATTAGGGTAGGCTCTCCACGTTGAATTATCAGCGGTTACACCCGTTTCTACTTGTATGACTTGAGGTGCGCCATTCGTTATTGTTATATTACCAGTAGCCACAGTATTAGCATCAGACCTTAAGAACTGACTGGCAGATAATCCAGCAAAAGCGGGGTTCATTAATTGAAAGCTAGTGCCATCATATTGAACGATAACCATACTTGTAGCTTGTATATCGCCAGTTTCAGGATCATTCCCATTGGGAAGCTTTATATCGGCAGCACCAATCGTATTTAGATTTAATGTGCATGCGCCTGTATTAGCCACATCTGTTAAGAAGGCGTATAACTGTCCTACCTTATAAGCGCCTGGTGATACAGGTAATGAGGCAGCATATGTATCGGTTCCTGCCGCACTAGCCCCAGCATACTGTAATGTAAAGTCTACAACATCATCAGCAGAGGCGTACTCTGTCAATGCACCTGCATTATCCACATTTGTATGGTTAAATCCGTTCATTTTTAGATCGGATGTTATCGATGTAGTACCGTCTTTTAAAATACACGTACTTAAGGCGGATGCTATATCGGCATATACCGCTGTCCAATCCGATGAATCAATAGCCGTACCATCAATAGGAATACCAAAACTATTGTTGACGATAATGTATGTACCTGAGCCGTTGTAAGCCATTATTTATCTCCACCAGAAGCTACACCAGTTGCAGCACTAACCATGTTATTTACCTTATTCATTAGAGTGCCTTCTGTCATGCCTTTTGTTTGTTGAAGTTTAATTATTTCAGCTAAGTTCTTAGGGTCTTTCATAATAAGCGCGAGTCCTCTTTCATACTCAGGCGTTGCATTTTTGCCTATTTTTTGAAGAATCCAGTTAGATACCGCTGCTTTAGTATTCAGTATTCTAGGGAATAATGGCTCAACTTCGCCTTTCAGTGAGCTTAACACTGGTGAGGTCTCACGCGCTATTGATTTAGTCGCTGCATCTCTTTCCATCTCAGAAGCAACATTTTTCGTATGCTGAGTCATTTGTGGGTCAAATACTTCATCAACACCACTAGCTTTAAATCCAGTACCTTGTTTAAGTAATTTAGCCTCATCCTGCATTGACCTTAATAGCTGGCCTCGCCCTTCTTGTCCTGTCGGTGTTCTCATCTTATTAAGGATAGCATTTGATAGTTTAATCTGATTAACAGGGATAGAGTCAGATACAAACTGATCTTCTGCTACCTTAAACCCTGGCGACTTTCTTTTTAGCGTAGAGGATAGCTCATCAACTAAAGAGGTCATTTCAGCCTTTTGTGTCGGGCCTAATCCAGATGTCTTATCAGATACCATATCTGCAATTTCACGCTTTATTCTGCCTAGGTTTTCCGCTGTATATCTTCCATCTTCAGGCCATTTACCGCCCTTGTTAAGCGTTCCATCTTTAGCTCTTTGTATGGCTTTTTGAGCAGCAGGACGAAGTAATAGACTATCTATTTTTTTGCTCTTAATAACATCTTCTGCTACTCGCCCATAATTTTGTGAGGCGTTTGTTTTTCTTGTTAATAATGCGTCTTCAAGTGCGGTAGTAGGCTTTGTAGCATGATCCTGTATTGACTCAACTGATGGGGCTTTTTGGTATGAAGGCTTACCAGCCACTATAACGTCATCTGCTTGCTGTCTAAGCATTGCAGGCAGTTGATCTTCAGGTATATCAAAGTCATCCATTACCGTGTTAGCTCTTTCAATAAAAGGCTGCTCACGGTTATACCTAGCCTTATCAGCTTTGCCTTTTAATATGTCACCAGCGAATGGAGATCGAGATATGTCATCTTCAAGCCGTATTAATGGACTTGCAAATCGAGTGCCTTTATTCTTAGTAATTGCATCTGTTAACGCTTGACCTGATGTTGGTGTATTGCCAGGCACTTTAGACTTGGCATCCAATAAAGCATCAATCACCTTATTTCTTGGTATATCCGATTGTTCAGAAATATCATCTATATACTCTTTAATGTCTTTGTATATTCCTTTGCCTATTTTTTCTCCGCTTTTTAATACTTTCTCAGCTTTATTTCTAATAGGCCACGGGCGAGTAAGCTGGTCAAAATAATTACCAACTTTCCCAGCTCCGGCAGTAATAGGAGGAAATGCACCACCAAAGCCGCCAGCAATTAATGCAGACTTTAATTTATCCTCTTCATAATTCTCACCAGATGTAGGCATAGCTAATGACACCGCTGATCCGGCAGCGCCACCTTGTAGTATCTTTTCAATCATAGGCAACGACTTAGCGGTATTCTGCATTGCAGCCATAGGGAGCGCCATTGAGCTACCAAATTCAAGCGCATCAAACCCTTCTACGCCTTGTTTTTGTTTGGCTGTATCGTAGGCCTCTCTTGATTCTCCTATCTGCTTATCCATGAAATCACCAGCAGGATGGCCTAAACCAGCTACGCCCGTAATAGGATCGATAATTGTTTTTGCAGCTAATTGAGTAACACCTTCTAGTGGAGAAGCAAGACCTTTAATTGATCGCCCAGCAGGACTACCTGCCATATATTCAGCATATGAGTCAGGCACATCTGCTTTTGCACCTTCAGGTACATTAATATCAAAGAATGGCTTATTCTTCTCAGCAAGAAGGTCTCGTCCTTTCCCTGCTAGTAAGTCACGACCAGCCATTACTTTAGCGCCTCAAGAACTTGATCTCTTGTCATATTATGAACTTTCATTGTTTCTATTATATCGTCTTCTGTAACGCCTTCTGGAAGAACCGCACCATTTTCAGGTATAACGGTATCAACTGGCTCATCAAAAACAAAGTCAGTTTTGTAGTTCGTTTTATAAGCACTAAGAACATGCTGATTTAACTCATTTCTAATTCTCTTTATATCAGCAAGATTGGATTTAAGTTCTGACGGATTATTAAGGTTATCAATTGATCCCTGAACAGCCTGTAATAGTTTATTTTCAAGCTCTGATACTTGGCCCAAAGCACCACCAGTTGGTGAATTTTTACGCATTTCACCAAGCTCATCAAAGCCAACTTTAGCCTTAATTGTTTCAAGCTTAGTCTTAAGCTCTTTCATTGGTGTTCCAGGGATGAAGTCAAGTAATGCAGCAGGGCCAGCCGTTGTATAGTCAGCCATTGCAATAGCTTCATCAATAGTAGTGTCAAGCAGCTCTTGCTTCTTAAATAATGACTTTATTGAAGACTCTATTTTTGGTCTATTATTTATTATAGATGCTTGATGCTTTTCTTCCATTATGCGTCTTTGTTTAACGGGTTCCGTTTCAACCAGCACATCTTGCTTGCCTGTTTCGCCAGCACGAGATAAATCCTCTTTAACCGTTGGGCTATATTTAGGCGATGTTCCTGGCCCAGCAGCAGGTTGAGCGGATGGTGCAATAACAGCAGGTGTGGGTGATCCGTCTTTATTTGGAGGCGTTGGTATATTAACTTGTCCAGCCAAATTAGGTAGATTTGAATAATCCCATACACCCGTTCTATTGTTAAATGGCACAGGCATTGTTACTACCTTTCCATCTTGTCCGGTGAATGAGACATCATGTATAGAAGTCCACGGTTTAAAATTAGCGCCGCCTGCATTTGCTTTTTGACTAGCTAAGTCTAACTTGCCTTGTTGAGCCATCTTAGCTAACGCTACTTTGCCTACTCCTGAATTAGCTAAATACGGGTCAGTACCCGCCATCGTTGCGGCTTTAAGGTAATCAGGCGCTACAGCAGGTTGAGCCTCTTGAGCTATTACTTGCGGGCCATGCTGGCCTTGTGGTATCTCGTGCATACCTTGTTGTTCAGGCAATGCAGGACTACCCATCATAGCTTGTGTTACAGCATCGATAGCTTGTTGCTTGTTTGTTTCAAAATCTTCACCAGCACCACGCAGCCTTTCTTCACTGGAATCATTCATTCCGCTTGCCATAGCACCTTGCGCTATCTTACCAATTGCTTCAAAAGGGCTTCGTTTAACCATGAAACGACCAGCCATTTGATTATCACCAATGCCGCCCATAGCTTGTTTCATTAGCGCATTTCGTAAAGCTTTACGCCTGTCTTCTTCAGCCCAAATATCGCCTTCTGGTGTTCCTGTATATGGATTAGGCATTACTATGTTCCTGGGGGTCTAAGGTAGGCCATCGTGCCTAACTGTGCGAGTGTATTCCATGTATTGTTTGATCCGGCTGTATTTGCATTATATACATCAGTGTCGTACTGGCCTTGATTCATCGCTGCCGTTAGATAGTCTGTGCCACCTATCTGACTAACTGTAGGGGTTTGTGAGAATGTTGGCATCTGTATTTGTCCACCAGACATAAAGGCATTAACTTCATTAAGAGGTGTCTGACGGCGCATCATAGCTTCTTCAATAGAGCGAGTACGATCACTCATACCCATTCTGTAATCAGTATCAGATGACTGTAATTGACGCTCATACATAGCATTGGCTTCATCAGCAGACATACCGTATTGCATCATTTGATTAACAAAGTCCTGCTGGTTTTCTGCTGTTCTCTGCTGGCGTCCTTGTAATGCAGATGAGTATCCACGGCCTGCTAATTCTTCTACCGTTACAGAAGCACGATCACGGGCATCATTAAGACCTTCGTCTAATCGCCTCATTTCGGTATTCCATCTCTCTGAACCTTTAGGGATGCCTTGCGCCACGAGTTGATCTGATTTTTGTTGATCAGCTAAATTGTAATCTTTGTTAATTCGTTGATTTAGTGCGTCATACTGCTCATCACGAAAATCACCATATGTAGGCATCTCGTCACCAAGTGCCTGCCATTCTGGTATATCCATCTCAGGGCCAGAATAAGTAGGTGCGCCTCCCCATGTTGGAGCATCACCAAATTGATCCCAGTTAAAGTCTTCGGCAAACATATCACCAACGCTATTCATTCCTGATAATGCAAGTTCTGACTGTGCATTTTGAGTAGCAATAGTATTGTCGTAAGCTGACTGAGCATCAGGGTTTAAGGTGTTTGTTCTTGTCCAATCAGTAGATGGTGTCATAAAGCTGTCCCTTGAAGGGGCAACTGCTAAATAATCATCTCTGTTTGGGCTATCGACTGTTAAAGGGCTATCTCGATATGCAGCTACAGCCTCATCCCATAAGTAGTCTGGATTTGATTCATATCTTGCTTGTGCGCTATTAAATGCCGATTCATCAAATACTGGATCGCCGCGCTCCCATGTGGTTTGCCCCCACGGGTTAAATTCATCATAGCGGTTACTTGTAGTGCTATAATCAAGCATATCAAGATTACCAGCAGTTGTTTCTTCTGCTGCGCCTCGATAATCCGGTGCTGGTGGTGGCGTTTGACTACACATTAACTTGCCTCTTTAACTGTTAATGCGCTGTCTGCGCTTTTAGAATACTGGTTTGCAACATGAGTATAACCCATTCGCTCAATTAATCCACCAGCATCATTCACAACCTTAGTTGATAAGTTGATCTCATATACTCCCATATCCCACATTTCTTCTTCTACCATTTTGAATAATTTATAATAAATACGCTTACCCCTATACTCTTTTCGTATAAACATCGTATCTTCTGCTGCTACTAATAACTGAGTGTGCATTGATGGTGTAACGTACATCGTTATATTTCCGACTAAAAGATCGTCTTTTTCAGAATCTCTTGCTGTATATGAATGATAAAGCCCCATATCTGCATACTGAAAGAACCTCTCTTTATCAGGATTAAATACCTGGTCATGCCGATAACCTTCGGTCTCGTTCCAATGTGATTTAGCATTATCCATCAGCTCATCCCATATATCTTGAAGACGCTCTTTTTGATAAGTAATCATAAAACACCACCTATTTCATATACATAATCGTTGGCAACCCAGTGAACCTCTAATGAGTTGGTATTCACCTTTAATTTACCCGCAGCAGCATAACCTACATTATCAGAAGGCGAAGTCCACTTACGTACAATACTGAGTGTGGATGACCATGTTGCGCCACCCCATACGCCTACACCCCAATTTGATCCGCCAGTAGTAGAGAATGAAGACACACCAGTGATAGGGTTATCATCAAAGTCTATATCAAATCCAGTTAAAAACGTCATATCTCCATTAGTTTGAAGCATAGGCCTAAATAAATTAAATCTCTTCTCTTGGCTCATTTCATCAAAATAATTAAACGCTGTTTTGCCTTCGCCTACTATATGATTTCCATCATCACTTCTGCCTGTCCATGACTTTTGTACTTTTGTAGACTTACCAAAATATAACTCGCCATTAAAGACAGCAAAGCACTGTGCGTCCCATGAGTTGAATTGACACCATGCTTTAGTGATAGTGTTCATCACGTATTGCTCTTGGCCTGTTACCTCGGAAGTTGGGATATTAAAAATAAGCGCGTTTCTTAGTGGATAGATTATCATTTCCCACCCAAAATTCGTCCCATAATTACGTGCTGCTGCCGTGAATGCTTGATTAATCTTGTCTGTAACAGCTACAGTATCATTAGTTATTGAACTTTTTAATGCTGAGCTAAGCGGGAAAGCACCTGCCTCAGTTAATGCAATTAAATCACCCTCATACTTGATATGGGATCTTCTACCTAACGGGCGACCCACTAAATCAAATACACCGATTAAAACAAAATTAGAACTTGGATCGTTTCCAGAATAGACAATAGCTTGTCCTTCTGAAGTCATAAAACAGATATAATCATCTGGCCCATTACCGCCATCAAATGTCCATGAATCAGCCCACATTAAGTACCCGCCCTTACTAGCGTATGAGCCAAGCTGAAACTCTACTGCAAGACCGCCTACCGCATCAGCAGGTAAGTACCAGAATGATAATGAATCGTTTTCAATAAAATATATACGGGACTGGAATTCAGTGATATTGACTATATCGGTAGTTGTGATTCCTGTAATTGCTGGGCTACCTGTGCCAATTACCTCAGTCCATGTGGCACCATTCCAGAATTTAGGTGTATCAACGCCATTAACCATACAAAGCCAATTGCTTGTCCCATCACTGAAATTAATGTATTGATACTTACCATCTGTAACCGTTAGAGTTTGTGCTACTGCCGCGCCAGGACTTGAAGCATCATAAACATCGGTATCGGAAATAGCGTATAACTCTGAATTACCATCTGATTTATTATAAACAGCTAATGTCTCAACAGTGCCAGTTATAGTTGTAGCATGGTCTGAATTGCCACCACGTAGCTCACAATCTACCGTTGTAGGAAAGAAGTTACGCAAATATACAGCATCATTCACATTCATATTTGCTATTGAATCACGCGCATTCCAGCCTCTAATTGGCGCGGATAGGCTTTTAACAGTTACATTCTGAGACTGTGCAGTTTGACCTTTATTTCTTATGGGCCGCCTCATATTGGGAAGTTGCCATCAGGAATAACAACTCGCGGGTTTCTTGTGTTTGGCCCATGAGACATATTAAGTTTGCGCTTCATACCGTCATTGCCTAAAGCTTTAGCAATTAGCATCTCATATGACCTGAAGTCTTCATCATAATCAAAGCCTTTTTCTTTCTTCCATCTCCATCTAAGACCCATTTTAACGATCTTATCAGGCAGCAAGATAGTATCGGAATCATCCTGAAACTCATCATAATAGACAGAGCTTGAGCTTATCCAATTCTTAGATATATATTCAAAAGCCCATGTTTCACCAGCCGTAGGAGCCGGATAGCAGATTAGATCACCACCACGAAGTGCTATTTGTGGCTCAGAAGTTGTTGCCTGTACAGCTTTGATTTGCTGCCATTCTTGAGGAGAAACAATATAAAGAGGGGTCTGATCGGTTCGATCCCAAAGAGTATCCGGTACAAAATGATCAAACCCATTTGGGGCTATTGAGTCAATAGTGCCCTGATCTTCTGAAGCGATAGTCGTATGAGTCGCCTCATTTCTTAATACACTCCAATCACCGCGAGTAGCTAAATCCTGACCTTCTTCTTCAAGAAGAGCTAGCACCTGTAAAACTTGAGGATCAGTAGAGCCAAGAACAGCCACCGGAACAGATATATTTGTTCGTCTACAAAAACTCTGAACCAATGACAACATTGACATAACAACTTCCTATGATAGTTTTTCTCTTAACTTATCTATACCCATTGCTGAGTGAGGCTGTCTGCCAAATTTAGCTTTAAATTCTTTTGCAAGTATATCACGCTCTGAATGCGTTTCAAGACTGAACTGTGATGACTCATCATCAATCAAGTCATCAGCGGTTATTTCTTCTTTAACTACATGCAATGGCTCTAACGATACTTTAGATGCTTCAAGTTGTGCAGTTAATAGCTTTACTCGCTCTTCAAGCGAAGATACCGAACCTTGAAGGACGATAATCTGTTTCTTCTGTTCGGCGTTCTCAAGCACTAATGCCCCGCCATTTGTAGCTGTTTTAATATAAGCCTGCGCTTTATTCCTCAGATCAATTCCACCCATGCCAATACGTGATAATGCGTCTTCTGGTGCGTTTGCCAGGTCTTCAATTGAGTATATACGTGCTTCAATTAACATCTTAGTTTGTGATGGAGTAATAGCAGACCAGTTTTTAATATCAGTGCCATTAACAGGCGCGTCTAATCCAGCTCTCCATCTATTTCTTACTTCATCCCAAAAGTCTAAAAACTTCTTAGGAATGCGACCATTCTTAAAGCCTGCTTTCTGCTTTGAAAACCACTTATCTGCTTGTTGAACATAAATATCCCGTGAATATGGCGGTGTAACATGGACATATTCAACATCAGCATATATTGCTTTTCCAGCTTTTAGTGATTCTGCTTTTAATTCTACTGGACGTAACTCGAACGAAATCATTGCAGGGCGTTCTTCACGCTCTTCAAATGCGATTGACATAATTAGCTCCTGTCTGGATTAAATTAGTTAATAAAAAGCCCTCCCATACAGGGAGAGCCTTTTAGGTTACAACTTAAGCTGTTGCTTTAGCTGTTTGACGTACCCAGCCGTAATCGCCAGAAGCGAAAGCTGTATCTGCTGTATGATTACCAGCAGTATCAGTTACGACATTAGTGCTAGTAGTAACAGTGCAAGTACCTGTTGCTACAGATGCACCTGCCAGTACATAAATCCAAAGGGTATTATCATTACCAAAGGTAATTGTACCCAATGTATGCTCTGGCGCGGTTGTGCGTCGATCAAAATTAGCGCCTGCTAATCCACTTGTTGAATATGACATATTAAGTCTCCCGAAGAAACCGTACTAAGAAAGTACGATAACGCCTTGTTGGTTACGGTTAGAACAGGTCATGTTACCCATCCACAAAATAGGTACAACCGCACCATCTTGGTTAATTGGACGCTGGTCTTCTAGCACTTCCATATCTGCATCTTTATGTACACATAAGCCAATATACTGAGTGTTCAGCAAATAAGCAGATGAAGCAGGAATACCAGAGTTACCGTCATAAAGCACATCAGCTTTCTTATACTTCAAGCTCACCATGCCGCCGGATGCTTTATCTGCATCCATATAGCGTTTGATAGATACCTGTGAAGTTTCAAAATACTGATAGAAGATGTTATCCATCACGATAAGATCAGGGCAATCATCAGGGCCACGATCTAAATCAAGATACAACGGTAACAACATGCTGTTTTCAATAGTAGTCGCTGAGGCTGTTACTGACTCAGTTGTACAGTTGAAAAACTGGTTTAACCAGAAAGGGTTAGAACCAGCTACGATTCCACCAACAGTACCAGTGCCATCATCAGATACTAATGCTTGTAAACCGTTAATCTGGTTATCAGCCGTGCCGTCAGAGTAAACGTCCGTTGAGAAGTTGTTGTTAAATGTACGAATAGCATTCTTCATTTTTGCCTTAGCTAAAGTAATAATCTTACTGCCGCCAGAGTTAACCCGTAACTCACGACCAGAAGATACTACGTTAATGGCGATTTGCTTCCATTCATATTCAGCAGCAGAGATTACATCTGATGCCGAAATATCCAGAGTATCCCAATCAGAATAACGCTGGTATGTGCCATTTTCAGCATAATCAAGAGGCTCAACGATCCGTAGACCGCCATCTTCTTTACGCTTCATGTTGTTACTGTCGATTGCTTTTAAAAGTGCATTACGGTTACTAAGGTTATCAGCAACTTGCTTGCGGTGTTTGTTGAACGTGGTAGATACCAGTTCCGTAAATGTTGCATTTGGTGAGGCCATTTTAGTGACTCCTACAGTTGATTAAGTTCGATTTCGTATTTCTTTCAATGTTTCTTCCATCGTCTCATCCATCGTTCCAGTAGCCTCTGTAGGAGCCTTCTTGGTGTTACGACCTTTGACGTTTGTGGATTTTAGCTTCTTAGCTTTATCCACTTCAGCTTTTCTCTCCTTCTCAGATTTATCAATCGACTCTTTATTAGCTCGATCAAGCTCTTTCTGGCGAGTTACGGGATTAGCCCATATAGCCATCTCGTATGCTTCTTTCATTCCAAGCTCACTATTAGCCTCAATCAATGTTGCCATCTCGTTAGAGACTTCAGCAAAGTAAGGGTGGGCTTCGTCATTTGCAAAAGCAGACACTTCGTTATTGACCTTCGTTCTAGCTGCCTGTAGGGCTTCTTGTGAACTCTTGTTTAACTGCTGCTTCATCGTGCTAACTTCATTTTGCAGGTTTTGCACTGTTGGGTCAACTTTTACCGGATTGCCCTCTGCATCCTTTTGTGGTGGCGCTATTCCATATGACTTAGCAACACCCAATAATAGATTTATCTTTTCTTGTTGATTTTGAGAGGTTGATAGACGGTAGTGCATGTTCATCATCGTCTTCACTGCGCTTGCTTCTTCAATACCCTGGTCTTTAAGTAACTGAGAATATGGCTGCATAGTATCGCGCATGACTCTACCTAATGTGGCATCTTCCTTAGCAATCTCTACACCGTTCATCATCTCGCTTTCACGCTGCTTAATGTAATCTTGAACCTCTTTATCGACAGTCTTAAACTTCTCTGCCATTTCCTTTTTCCATGAATTAGGCGCTTTTACTTCTGATTCATCAGGTTTAATCTCATCTGAGTCTGATTTAGCTTTCTCATTAGTTTCTTTAACCTTGTCTGGTGCAGGCGTATCTGCTTCTCCAGCATCTTCTTCTGATCCCAAAGTGTCATCGTTTTCATTGTTTTTTTCCTCCGCACCAAATAATGCGTCACCTAGTTCTTCTTGAGCCGCTTCCATATCAAAACCATTATCAAGTTCAGGACTTGATTCAGCTACTTCTGATACTTCAGGGCTGTCTGCCGCTTCTGCAAGCTCACTCATAATTTATCTCCGGTTATAGTCTTTCAAATTCAACGTCAACTCCTGCATTCATTTCTTGCTCGAAACGACCCTGCTCATCTGACGATAGGCTGTGAACAAATTTATCCACGGTTTTGTCAACTTCAATGTCTAACTTACGATCAGCTTCTAATGCTAATCGCTTGCTTTCTTCTTTAAGAGATGGCTCATACTCAACACAACCATGATCTTTCATATCTGCTGCTCTTTGCCTATGAGTAGTTATAGTTTCACCACTAACTGGGGATTCATAAGCATCAAATGATCGATTTATAATATTGGATATTGGTTTAACTCTGGACTGAGGCTTCCCAAATTTCTCTACATATTCAGAGTACGGGTATAACTTCCCATCTTTTTGTATATATCTCATGCTTGCTCACTAACCTCTTTTACCATATTAAGATGCTTGTCTAACATTGATTGAACCTTGCGCTCACTATCTTTTAATAATGATTTTGTCTTTTCTTGAGCTACTTTCTGATCACCTGAGATTTGAATGTCATTAATACGCTTCTCCATTCTAAGCTCATTATGGGCGGCTTTTATATCATATTTAAACTGCATACGGTCTGATTCAAGCTGAGTTACCTGCTTTTGTATTTCTTCATCAGCACGAAGCTTGTCCTGTTGGAACTTGTCCTTCTCCTGCTTAAGTGTCTGCTGCATCTTCTGCTTTTCCTGCTCAGATTGCTTTGCAAACGCCTCTTGATCAGACTTAAATTTCTTTTGAGCCTCTTGAAACTTCTTAATTTGCTCTTCTTGTTTTGGATCTTTTTGAGGCCGCGGCTTCTCAATGGCCTTAATATGCTCTTCAACATCGTCACCAAATCTAAACCTTTTAGCTATTTCTAAAAGCATTGATTTAGCAACATCCATGCTCATCATGCCCTTTTCAATCATCGGGCCAATACCGTTTAAAAATTGAGCCATAGCATTCATAAACTCAGCAACCATCTCTTTATCTTCGGTCGCCTCGGCTTCTAATGTTGAATTAGTTTCAATATCGACCTTAAATGAACGAACATAGTCATCCTTAAGAAACTCTAATATCTCTTCCCATGCTGGTTGCTTAGCTATCTCGACTAATTTAGGATCTGGCTTAAACTGAGGTGGTGGGGGAACTTGCTGGCCTTGCTGCTTCATTTGCTCCATAGCAGGCATCATTTCTTGTATCTTCATATCATGCTGCTGCTTCATTATTTGAAGCTGTTGACGAGCCTGATCACGTTTTTCTTGTACTGGATAAGGTAAACCTGTTACTTTCATCCATGTTTTCTGGCTAAACTTGTTTACACCAATATCCAGCATAATACGGAGTGCGTCACGCGCATATTGTTGAACAGCCTTCTGCTTATCTTTTACTCGCATTGATCCCCATGACGCTTTAATCTTTTGAGCGCCTAAAGTTTCACTTGCTTTAGATTGACCACGGACAATATCTGAAATACCTGTGATTTCATAGATAACCTGCTTACAAGACTCACGCGCCATTATAAGCTGCTGTAAAACACCAACTAGCTCAGTAAGTGGCATAAACCATATATTCTTCTCTAAACCGCCCTCCATTAAAGTAGCCGATTCATCGGTCGGAAGAAGCTCGTTATCGTCTTCATCCATTAATGCGTCTATATCATCGCCTAATGAGCCGTTATAAAGACCGCGTACCTTAATCGCCTTAACGACCTTATTAATACGTCTTTGTACGTCATTTAGCTCATTTGCCTGATTTTCATAAATAGTATAGAAAGCGGTAGGCAGTAGATCATTTGATTTTTCAATAAATCTAAGTGGCTCTGGACAGTTAAAAAACCCAGTTATACCAAATTCATCATCCTGCTCTTTTAAATAACCCTCTTTATAGTTAGGTGAGATATATTTAATTTTACGGTCTGATTTATCCCAAATCTGGTAAATACGCGCTGTTTTCTGCTTTCCGATGTGTTTTAGCTCATCTGGCGTAGACTTATCATCATCATCATCAGCCTCTTGGCCTTCAGTAAATTCAATTTTAGCGACTATTTCTTCATCAAATAATGACTTGGCCTCTGTTTCATCAATAAAGTCCTCATATGCCATCCACGGGACATCCTCCCATACTGTTGCATAGCCATAATGAATCATATTCCATTTACGAGAAGCCATGCAGACCGCCTCCCACTCAACGCTCTCCTGCTCTCCTTCGCCTGTTATCTTTGCATCATATTTAATCTGAGATATACCACGACCAGGCAATAGAGCATCCATTACGACGTTCTTCATGGATTTTTCAAACTTCTGATAGCCATCTACATTAGTGTCAAGTAGATATTCAAGCATTCTAGTGGCGGCTTTAGAGCCTGCATCAACTAAAGGGGATTCTTCAGAGAAAAAGCGTTTCTTAACAATTGGGCGAGGCGTATTACTAAAAACAGCGGGGACTAGTGTCTCAGTGTTTGAGAATAGAATATTAAAAGGGACTTTATCTGGATTCTTGCCATTATATATATCGAGGATCTCAACCCCGTTTTTGCGATAGTCTTTTTCGCGTTTTCTGGATTCGGCTATCTCTTCAAGCCATGTAGATACAACACTATTAACTTCTTCCATTATTAATCCTTAACCTTGTGAGCGCGCCTTTCTCTTACGTTTAAAGTGCGCTTTTCTAATATCACCGAAACTAGTATTTATAATGTTACCCGCCTTGAACTGATCGTCCTGTGACAGAATAACCTGTGTGTTTCTTGCTAATTTCCACGTTAGACTCAGATACCGGAAAGCGTCTGCAAAATGAGAATTACTATCATGCACTGCTTCATCGGAAAATACCTTTTTCTCTTCGTCATATTTTCTTCTAAATGATTTTAGTTTTTCTATGGCATTTTTGCAATTAACTTCATCAAACTCACAAAACTTGAATGTCTTACGTGCTGCATTAATACCGTCTAATTTAGAAAGACTTGGGGTTATTTTAAACTTACCCATAGCCCATTGTTTGGTTCGATCATAATCGTGACGTAGATCAATAAACTGTTGTAAGACAGATTTGCCGCCCATACCCATCTTTATTGGTTTAGCATCATGTGGAAGCCAGTGTTCGCCATATCGGTAGCCGTTTTCACCCGCCATCTTATAGAGAATGTCTGCATACCAATCAGGATCTTTGAAGTTGCACTCATAAGTATTAATTACCTTGATTACATGACCAATGACCTGATAAAACCATATAGCAGTAGCATCGTCTCGACCAATATCCCATGCAGTGTGAACAGGATAGCCGCCAGTGTGGGGTACATATCTAATCCGACCTTCAGCAGATATGTTTGACAGACTATCAGCATAGATAGCGCCAGGTAGTGCTGCATCAAACGAGCAGAAATACTCTTGTAGCCATAGCGCCTTACCGTATTGCTCACCATGCTCAGATTGATACTCCAATAATTCAGAGTCTAATTGCTCCTGGGTAAAAACAGATGTTTGATCAGCGGGTAAGATCTGAGAAAACCAGTTGTCTGATCCTTCAGCCATATCCATTAGGTTTTTAAAGTGATTCTTGCCACGGGGAGTAGAGTTAAATATGGCCCAGCCTTTATTCTCTAATAGTATTGGTCTGATAAAGCCCCAGCTATTAGGATTAGATAACGCATATTCTGAAAAGGTTGTTCCGACAGGGGTCGACCCAACTAGACTATCGTAATTGTCAGACCCAACCAATTGCCATGTTGAGCCATTTTTAAAAACTATCTTCATTTCCTGATTAAGCGTATTGGCTCTTAGTTCTTCAGGAAAAGCCAAATCAATTCGTTTCTTACCGGAAGCTGGGTCAACTGCATCCCAAATAGCCTTTCTACACTGGCCATACTCTGGCAGCATATACCAATAGTTGCCTATTCTCTCAAAAGCAGCGCAGGCATTATGATTAAGCATAACTGCGTCTTTACCGCTTCGACGATGCCATGATACCGTGGCACGTTTACCCATCTTAGGATTCTTCTCTTCTTTACTGAGATAATCCCATAGAGGCTGCTGATAATCGCGTGGACTCCATTTATTGGGTAGTTGGATGCTCATCTATCACCGTGACCTCAAGTATTTCTTCAATAGCTTCTTCAAGTGGAACATCGTGTTTTTCCATTAAATTGTAGACTTTATGATAGTCAACGCCTTCTTTTCTGCATATCTGAGGAAGATTCATTATCTCACCTTTCCACTTATGCAGCGTCTTGGTTTCAAATGATTTCAGGTATTGTAGTTTATCTTTAACTTGAAGTGGCCCAACGTAGTCAGCGTATATCTCTCTATTGGCTCTGTTTACAGATACCTCGTGAGCGGTGTGTGACCCCATATTACCGCCACCCATTTCAATAGATACACCACCACGATTAATAATGACCTTTAATCCTTCAGCCATCTCTTCGTTCTTTTGCTCCCACTGAACTATTTTATCAACATTATCCAGTATAAGCTTTTGAGCCATCAAAGACTCATCTTCAACAGCCTTCTTAATAACACTGCTCATAATTGCATCTAAATCATTTTCAGCAATATCTTTGAACTTCTTATGAAGATACTCTCTTACTACAGTAGCATGATTCTTACTGCCCTTCTTTCTTGTCATAGGTGTCTCCTAATTTATCAAGAATCTAACTTTATTTTCTTTAAATCATTCAAAACATCTTTACGTTGTATCTTTCCAGTTCTTTCAAAAGGATTAAACCTAACAAACTTAGCCATCTCTTTAGAGCATGGTACCCCATAACTATCGATAGACGCTTCTTCTATTAATTGATCTATATCAAAAAACTCATTTATCAAGCTTGGCTCTACCATCTACTTTCCCCTGTCTGGTTTAGTAATATAATTTATCAAGAGTATAACTCAAAACAGTGTTTATTCAATCATTGTAATTTATCTATGATAACACTGCGATTGATAGATAAAGTCAATCAACAAAGGTTTAGCAAAAGGTATATACTAAAGTTAATGCCAAGGAGGCACGACCTAATAATGCCATGGTCACTAAATAAAAGGCTAAGTCGGGGGCAGAGGAACCTTCCCAACCCAATTGGTGTTACGCCAACGGTTACAAACCCTAACGGGCAATACGACACGTAACAACTCTCAACTTAAGAGGGTTAACC
>Ga0316205_10002173_pt1 | contig 21248 bp, 18 predicted proteins | sample 3monthpyrite_MG_FD_204941 | JGI IMG/M metagenome (GOLD analysis project Ga0316205, IMG submission 204941) | Microbial mat bacterial communities from mineral coupon in-situ incubated in ocean water Damariscotta River, Maine, United States -... | ecosystem: Environmental > Aquatic > Marine >... | reverse complement strand
GCCAAAATTAAAGAGCAATACAAAAAAATAGTTCCGCAAACAACGACATTTCATACCATCAACTTATTAAATACGAAATTTAAAAATCAGTTATAGCGTCTACAAAGGAGGGTAAAGACATGGCAATACTTTATAGCTTTATAGTAATCATTATCGCACTTGCACTGGTTTATTTCAGAGCCCCCGCCTATGTCTGGACCCTTTCTTTATTTTCTGCACTGGGTGCCTGGACTGCTCTTGATCAAGTTAACAAAATTCCTCTGACAATTGCATGGGTATTTGCTTTATTGATCTGCATACCCATGATGATTCATCCTATTCGAAGAAAACTTATCAGTAATTATCTATTTAAGTTATTCAAACGATCCACGCCAAAAATGTCCGATTCAGAAAAGGAAGCATTGGAAGCAGGTAGTGTTTGGTGGGATGCAGAACTTTTCTCAGGTCGCCCAAACTGGAAAAAATGGCTTTCCAATTCCGAACCCTGTTTAACTGATGAAGAACGAAAATTTATCGATGGACCTGCATCAGAACTTTGCGCAATGATTGATGACTGGAAGATTACAGATCAGGACCGTGATCTATCAGAAGAAACCTGGGAGTACATCAAGAACCAGGGTTTCTTTGGGTTTATTATTCCGAAAGAATATGGCGGTCTCGGTTTTTCAGCGTTGGCACACTCGACTATCGTCATGAAAATCGCAAGCCGCAGTGTAACAGCAGCAGTCACTGTCATGGTTCCTAATTCACTGGGGCCCGCGGAATTACTCTTACACTATGGCACAGAAGAGCAACAGAACCACTATTTACCTCGGCTTGCTAAAGGCCAGGAAATACCCTGCTTTGCACTAACCGGGCCAGACGCTGGCAGTGATGCCAGCTCAATTCCTGATACTGGCATTGTTTGTCATGGTGATTACGATGGGAAAAAGAATGTACTAGGCATTCGATTAAATTGGGAAAAACGCTATATCACATTGGGACCTGTAGCGACTTTATTAGGACTGGCATTTCACCTCTATGACCCGGATCACCTCGTTGGTGAACAGGATGATATTGGCATCACACTCGCACTCATCCCAACGGATATTGAAGGCATAGAAATAGGCCATCGCCATAACCCACTCAACATTCCATTCATGAATGGGCCTAATCGTGGTAAAGATGTGTTCATACCAATGGACATGATCATCGGCGGTGAATCGCGCATAGGTCAGGGATGGAAAATGTTGATGGAATCGCTGGCCACTGGCCGTTCAATTTCGCTACCAGCACTGAGCACAGGCGCAGGTAAATTAGCCAGTCGTGCTACCGGAGCCTATTCGCGCATACGGAAACAATTTCGCCAACCTATCGGTAAATTCGAAGGTGTTGAGGAAGCATTAGCTCGCATCGCAGGCCTGACCTATCAAATGGATGCTGTCAGACAAGTGACCGCTGTAGCGATAGACGAAGGTCATCGTCCTTCGGTGGTGTCTGCAATAGCTAAATACAACCTCACCGAGAAGATGCGTATCGTCATCAACGATGCCATGGATATACAGGCAGGATCTGCAATCTGCCTGGGTCCACGTAATATAATTGCACGGATATACCAGTCAATACCCATTAGTATCACGGTTGAAGGTGCAAATATTCTAACCAGAAGCCTTATTATATTTGGTCAGGGAGCCATTCGAAGCCATCCCTACATTCTTGATATCATGAATACCGCTTCTGAAACTAATATAAAACAAGCTGAGAAACGGTTCGATCGACTACTGTTCAGACAAATCCGTTTTTACCTGAGTAACTTCACTCGGTCATTGTTCACAGGCTTAACACAAGGAGTATTTATAAAAACACCTAAAAAAACACCTGAGAAATATTATTTCCAACAAATATCCAGAATGAGCACCGCTTTTGCTCTACTGGCTGACACTTACATGCTCACATTGGGCGCACAACTCAAACGTAAAGAAAAAGTCTCCGGACGTCTGGCAGACATCCTCAGTGAACTTTATATCAGCTCATGTGTACTCAAACATTTTCAGGATCAGGGTGCTCACCCACAGGATTATCCACTCCTGCAATGGAGCTGTGAAAATTCATTGCATAAAATCCAGCAAAGTATTTCAGGCTTACTACAAAATTACCCAATAAAGCCCATTGGATGGTTATTGAAGAAAGTGATTTTTCCATACGGAAGCCATTTCTCTCCCGCTTCGGATGAACTGGGTAGCCAGGTTGCATCCCTATTAATGGAACCCTGTCCTTCTCGTTACCGTCTGACGATGGATATCCATATCCCTCACAACACCAATGACCCATTAGGTCGATTAGAGTCTGCATTAACCAGAATCATTGCAGCAGAACCTATTGAAGCCAATATACAACTTGCCATCAAACAGCAATTAATTGAGAAATCACCGTCAACCACATTGGTTCAACGTGCTATTGTTGCAAGAGTCATCACACCCGAACAAGCTGAAATACTTAAGGCTGCACAATGGGCAAGACGGGATGTCATCATGGTCGATGAATTTACTTCCGATTTCGGTGAACATATCGATCCTGTTACAGCACCTTTTAATAAGGAAAGTGATAGTTTCTCATCGATAAACAATACACACGGAAAATAAAGTGAGGACAATATGAACTCGAATAGCCCCGCCTATACTGGAAACAAGGTATATATAGTCGATGGGTGTCGAACGCCTCTGTTGAAAGCTGATGCCAGTAGCGAATTCACCGCATCTGACCTTGCAACAGCTTCTAGTCGTAGCTTGTTACTACGACAGGCATTCAATATTAAAGACCTCGATGAAGTTATTTTTGGTTGTGTCATGCCAGGCCCGGATGAAGCCAATATAGCCCGAATAATCGCATTACGATTAGGTTGTAGCCCATCAACCACTGCCTGGACAGTACAGAGAAACTGCGCCTCAGGCATGCAAGCCATCGATAGTGCAGCCCAAAGTATTAGTGAAGGCCGTGCCGACCTGGTACTCGCCGGGGGAACAGAATCAATGAGCCATGCTCCTGTGTTATTCAATCAGGCAATGGTTAACTGGTTGTCCGCCTGGGGCAGGTCCAGACAATTTAGCGCCAAATTAAAAACACTCGCGCAATTCAAGCCCACTATGCTTGCTCCCATTATTGGCTTATTACGTGGTTTAACGGACCCGGTAGTAGGATTATCAATGGGCCAAACCGCAGAAAATCTAGCCTACCGTTTTGATATTAGTCGTCAACAGATGGATGAATATGCACTGCAAAGTCATCAAAGGCTGGCGAAAGCTCATGATGAACAAAAATTTGATGAAATCATTTCTCTCTATGATAAGAATGGACATTGCTACAGTGAAGACAATGGCCTCAGGCGTGACACTACGCTCGCTAAACTGGGTACACTTAAACCCGTGTTTGACAAAAAATTCGGACTGGTCACTGCTGGCAATAGTGCACAGATTACCGATGGAGCCGCCTGTTTACTGCTGGCGAGTGAGGCTGCCGTTAAAAAACACCAGTTACAACCCATAGGGTCCATCGTTGATACTCAATGGGCAGGATTAGACCCGGCACAAATGGGCCTGGGCCCAGTTCACGCCATGACACCTATCATGCAACGCCACCAATTCACCATTGATGATATAGACCACTGGGAAATTAACGAAGCTTTTGCCACCCAGGTACTGGCATGTGTACAAGCCTGGCAAGAGGAAGATTACTGTAAAAATGAACTGGGACTAGACAAGCCAATGGGTGAAATACCCATGGACCACTTAAATATAGATGGTGGTGGAGTCAGCATGGGGCACCCGGTTGGCGCCAGCGGTGCAAGAATTGTTCTACACTTATTGAATACATTACAACGAAACAACAAACAACGAGGACTAGCAAGTTTATGTATTGGTGGCGGCCAGGGTGGTGCCATGTTGATTGAAAGGACCGAAGGAGCGAATAATGAATAGTGAAAGCACTCGACATTGGCGTGTAGAAAAAGATCAAAACAATATCGTCTGGTGTCACCTCAATCATGCAGAATCGGCAGTCAACACTTTGTCATCCGAAGTATTACAGGAATTCGAACAAATCCTCCATCCACTCGAGCAACAAACACCAGTAGGTGTTGTTATTCTCTCGGATAAAACCAGTGGGTTTATTGCAGGTGCAGACGTAAAAGAGTTCAGGGACAGAACTGACGACGAAGAAACCTTTTCATATATTCGATATTGCCAATCACTATTCGATCGACTAGAAGCCCTGCCTTGCCCTAGTGTGGCATTAATCAATGGCTTTTGTATGGGAGGTGGAACTGAGCTGGCGCTTGCCTGCCGATACAGGATTGGCATCGATGATGCCAGAACCAGTATCGGACTCCCTGAAATCAAACTGGGTATACATCCAGGTTATGGTGGCACTGTTCGATCTATTCGCTTATTAGGTATCTTGTCGGCCATGGACATGATGTTAACCGGACGCCCCTATAGTGCAAGATCCGCACTAAAAATGGGATTATTGAATTATATTGTTCCACAACGCCACTTATATAATGCCGCCAGTAAAATAATTCTGGAAAAACCTGCCCGTAAAAAAGCAAAAGTATTACACAAATTGCTGGAGTCCCGAATGGTTCGTCCATTAATAGCCTGGCAATTACGAAAAAAGGTTATGCAAAAGGCTGATAAAAATAATTACCCCGCACCCTTTGCACTCATCGATTTATGGGAGCAATACGCAAATTCACCCAACATGATGCTTCAAGAGGCTCGCTCAGTAGCCAGACTCATGCTAACTGATACTGCTCAAAACCTTATTCGCGTATTTTTTCTGCAAGCCGCAATGAAAGAGTATGGAAAACAGATTAAATTTAAAGCAACTCATGTCCATGTTATCGGTGCAGGTACTATGGGTGGAGATATCGCTGCCTGGTGTGCATTAAAAGGCTTAACGGTTACCTTACAAGACCAGTCACCTGAAAGAATTGCCCCTGCCATCAAACGTGCGGCTAAACTATTCAAGAAAAAACTGAAACAAAAGCGATTAATTACATCGGCAATGGATAGACTCATACCAGACCCGATGGCATACGGTTTACCTAAAGCTGACGTCGTCATCGAAGCAATATTTGAAGACCTTGAAGCAAAACAGCAATTGTTCTCGCATATAGAAACTGTCACCCGAAAAGACACCCTTCTGTGCACTAATACTTCAAGCATTCCACTGCAAGAGCTCAGTGAATGCCTGCAAACCCCCTCAAGACTTGTCGGGTTACATTTTTTTAATCCCGTAGATAAAATGCAACTGATAGAAATTGTACATGCCGAGAATACAGACCCGACAATCATCAATAAATCTTCCGCCTTTGCTTTACAAATATCGAGACTACCACTAAAGGTAAAAAGCAGCCCCGGTTTTCTGGTAAACCGTGTATTACTGCCCTACTTACTCGAAGCCGCGTACATGGTTCAAGAAGGCATCAGTCCTGACACCATTGATAAAGTCGCAACCCATTTTGGCATGCCCATGGGACCTGTTGAACTAGCGGATAAAGTGGGACTGGATATTTGTCTCTCAGTGGCAGAAATTCTCTCAAAACGCTTGGGTGGGACAGTTCCGGATATTTTAAATGACCTCGTGACATCCGGAAAACTAGGCCTTAAAACAAATCAAGGATTCTATGTCTACCATAAAGGGCGTGCAATAAAACACAAAGAAAAATCCACTGAAGAACAGCGTTTACTGATTCAGGATCGCCTTATTTTGAGGCTATTAAATGAAGCAGTGGCCTGCTTACGCGAAGGCGTTATCGACAATGAAGACATGCTCGATGCCGGCATTATCTTTGGGACAGGCTTCGCCCCTTTCACGGGAGGACCACTTCAATACCTGCACACACAAACACTAACCAATCAAAAGGATCGGTTTCAAGAACTGCATGAAAAATACGGTGGTAGATTTACAATGGACAAAGGCTGGGAAAACTTGCTTTGCTAGACAGACAAATGAAAACTGACTACATCAATCCAGATACTATCAACAGTTTACATGATCTACTTAAAACCAGAGCTACACGTAATCCTCATTCAATAGCCTATCAATATTTTAGTAAAGAAGAGGATAGCTGGCAATCGATAGATTGGAAAACTGTCTGCACCAAGGTTCTTATCTGGGCAAATGCACTCGCACATGAAAAACTAGAACCCGGAGACAGAGTTGCGATCCTGATTAAAAACTCATTGGAATGGGTTCTATTTGAGCAGGCATGTTTTGTAAACCAACTGATTGTTGTACCACTTTACCCTGAAGATCGTGCTGAAAACGTTGCTTATATTATTAATGACACCCATACAAAATTACTTTTGGTAGACGGCCACAAGCACTTACAAAAACTCACTTTAGTGCAGGATCAACTATCAACACTTAAAGCCATTATCAGTATAGATGAAAACACAGGAACCTACTTTCAAGACAGAGTTACTCCTATAAATACCTGGCTAGACAAACCCACGATCGATATTTCACCGCCTAATGCTGACAGACATAGCCTGGCCAGCATTGTGTATACCTCAGGTACAACAGGAAAGCCAAAGGGCGTCATGCTTAGCCACGATAATATCATGCAAGATGCCTGGTCAGGCGTACAGAGCATCGATGTATACCCCTCAGACCATTTTTTGTCATTTTTACCCATATCTCATATGTTAGAACGAACCGTGGGTTACTACATTCCCATGCTCAGTGGAGCCAGCGTCAGTTTTTCTCGTTCAATTGCTGACCTGGCCAATGACATGCTAACTCAAAATCCCAGCATCATGATTACAGTACCCAGGATATTTGAACGTGTATACAACAAAGTAGATGAAAAACTCTCACAGAAAAGCATTATTATTCAGACTCTCTTCCACTATTCTATCGACATCGCATGGAAACATTTCCAATATAAGCAAAACAAGTCTGCATGGAATATCCAATTTTTATTGCTTCCTCTATTTAACCAACTTTTTCATAAAAATATTCGTGATAAATTTGGTAATCGGTTTCGGTTTGCTATATCAGGCGGCGCAGCTTTAGACTTTAAAATTGCACAATTATTCATCTCCTTAGGTGTTGTCATCGCACAGGGTTACGGGCTAACAGAATTCAGCCCGGTCATTAGTGTCAACAGGCTGGAAGATAACGACCCAAAGAGTGTAGGCAAGATACTACCAGGGGTAATCATAACAACAGACAATAACGAAGAATTACTGGTAAAAGGCAAGAGTCTGATGAAGGGCTACTGGAATAATGAAATAGCCACCCGTGAAATTATTGATGAATACGGCTGGTTGCACACAGGTGATAAAGCGAAAATCGTCAATGAAAATATTTATATAACAGGCCGTCTAAAAGACATTATCGTATTATCGACTGGCGAAAAAATACCTCCGTGTGAAGTTGAGCAATCCATTGCACAAGACCCACTGTTTGAAAATATCGTTGTTGTGGGAGAGAATCGCCCCTACCTCAGCGCATTAGTCATCCCTAATGATGAAATGGTAAAAAATATGGTCAATAGTACAGACTCTCTCAACGAAGAATTACTAAAACACATTAGAGTAAAAATGAGCTCATTCCCAGGGTACGCAAAAATTCATAAAGTTAGCATCTGTGAAGACCCCTGGACTATTGAAAATGGCATGTTAACGCCTACACTAAAACCCAGGAGACAGTATATAATTGACAACTATAAAAATATAATCGATGACATGTATAAAAAATAACCTGAATTCACATCTTTATCTGGGCGCCATCACAAATTTTAGATACACCTGCTCAGTAACACATAATTTCTTACTAATAACGAACCATTAAATAGAAGCATCCTGTGCTTTTTTTCAGTTTCCGTGTCATGTTATACTAGTATCTCGTTATTTATGATGAAATTGCTGTTATGAAAAATACACTGCTGCTGGTGATTCTGACTTTACAAAGCTCATCTGCTCTGGCATTGACCATTGAACTGTTTAAAGATGAAGATGGCAAAAGGAACTGGCAACATCTGGCCAATTTCACGGGTTCTATACTACTGATCCTTTTAACGATCGTTACTATTTATCTTTTTATCGCACGACGAAAAGCTTATCAAACAAACCTTGAATTAGTCGCAATCCAAAATGAACTGGAAATTCGCGTCCAGGAACGAACAGCAACATTAGATCAATCCAATCAACTACTGGAAAAAGAGGTATCCCAACATATCCTCACTACCGCTCAACTACAGTCTTCCGAATCGTATATCAAAGATATTTTAACATCCATGCCACTAATACTGGTTGGGCTCGATAATAATGACTGCATTACCCAATGGAATAAACAAGCGGAAGAAGCCTCAGGAATATCATCAGAAAACGCAATGGGGAAAAAATTATGGGATGCTTATCCACAAACAACTGTTCGGCCCGAACATATTAAGGATTCGATTGAGCACAATAAAATCATCCATCTCAAACAAAGTTTACGCAGCCTGTATCACTTCGATATTACAATATACCCATTACAGGTACAGGATACAGGCGTCGTTATCCTTGTTGACGATGTCACCAAACAAATAAGTGCAGAAAACATGCTTATTCATAATGATAAAATGTCATTCATGAGTGAATTAGCATCGACTATGGCTCATGACATTAATTTACCTTTGCAAGCACTAATGATGGACCTGAAACGCTTTCAACATATTATAAGCGGCCAAAGCTCCAGTGGACCTGAGCCATTATCCATTAAGGATCAGGCAAAAAAATTGAATACTATTACAGATGCCATGTCAGAAAAAACTGAACAAGTATCTACCATCATCAGTAATTTGCTCGCCTTTGCCCGTAGTCGCAAAGGAAAGAAACAAATGGCCAACATTATAGACGTGATGGACAACACCATCAGTCTTGCTAACGAGGTCGTATCTGTTTCAGATGCCCTGCCCTTTAGTCAGATTAAACTTGAAAAAAACTATGAAAAAAACCTGCCCCTGGTACCTTGTTATATCACTGAACTACAACAAGTCATCCTTAATTTATTTAGGCATGCTTGCCGGGCATTGGCATTAAAAAAAGAAAACAAGGAGTATAAACCTGTTATCAAAGTTATACTTTCTGAAAGTTATGATAATTTATGGATAAAAGTTCAACATAACGGACTGGGATTGACCAGTGAAGAACAAATGAATTTATTTGAGCCTTTTTTCTCTGAGAAGTCGACGGCTGTAGATTTTGATGCTGGAGAGCGGCTCTCATTCTCCTATTATATCGTCACAGAACAACATCAGGGCTATATGACTGTAACCTCTGATATAGACCTGGGATCGACCATTCACATACAACTGCCGATTCGTCATTAACCTATTGCAAACAGTAGTCATCTGCCATCAGTTTTTATGCATAACTAAGTAGTCGATACTGATATTTTTTATATTCTAATAAGATCAAGAAAAAAATAACCGATTAAAATTATCTGTGGTTATTTCAGCTACTTCCTCTAAAGACAGGTTACGAAGCTCAGCTATTTTTTCTGCAACATACAAAACATAAGCAGGCTCATTTGGCTTACCACGATTTGGCACAGGTGCCAGATAGGGAGAATCCGTTTCGATTAACATACGATCCAAAGGAACATTCATGGCGACTTCTCGTAATGATTCTGCATTTTTAAAAGTAACGATACCTGAGAAAGAAATATAAAAATCCAGATCTAATGCACGCTTTGCAGTTTCCCAGTCTTCTGCAAAACAGTGCATAACTCCACCCGCTTCCTCTGCATGTTCATTCTTCATGATATCCAATGTGTCTTTACGAGCATCACGCGTATGAATAATGAGTGGTTTTTTTGTTTGCTTGGAAGCCTCAATATGCACCCTGAATCGATCTCGCTGCCAATCCAGATCGCCTTCATTGCGAAAATAATCCAGACCGGTTTCTCCAATGGCCACCACTTTCTCTTCCTGTGCTAATGCAACCAGCTGTTCTACAGTGGGGTCTTGCCCATCCGTTTCATTGGGGTGCACGCCGACAGAGACTGATATCTGCGGATAAGGCCTCACTTGCTCCAGCATGGCAGGATAAGCCTCCAGATCAATAGACACGCAAAGCATATGCCCTACATTATTATTTTTTGCTTGTTCAAGCGCACCTTCCAGTCCATTCTCATATTTAGAGAGTTCGAGACGATCAAGGTGACAATGGGAATCGACGAGATATGAAGACATGACGGACCAGTTAAATAATTGAGTAGGCCGCTATTATATAGTAAGCATTTTAGAAATACACAAATCAGAAACTAAATAGATAAAGTCGGCCTGATACCAGCTTAACGCTCTATTACAGGGTGTGTGTGGGACGATCAGCAGATAATGCACCTGCCAGATAGGTTTCGATTTTATTGCGTGCAGTGCCGCCATCCTGAGCACTAAAACTAACACCAATACCGGTTGCACGATTACCTTGAGCACCTTTAGGTGTTATCCAGACGATCGTGCCTGCCACAGGTAGCTTTTCGGTTTCTTCCATCAATGTTAACAGCATGAAAACTTCATCGCCCAGTTGATAGCTTTTATTGGTTGGAATAAACAAACCACCATTTTTAACAAAAGGCATGTATGCAGAATAAAGTGCGCCTTTATCCTTGATTGTCAGTGACAGTATCCCCTGCCTTCCACCCATTCCACCTGGTTTTTTCATTGCTCTACCTTGTCTTTATCCACGTAATAAAAAGGTCTTCCATCATCATCTGTACATTCGCCTGTGTTGCTAGTTGTTTTAAACTTGTTTGCAACTTATCCAGATAATTAAACAGATTTTTCAAGTCTAACTGCTTTGCCATCGGTTGCAAGTGTTCTTGCACATCAACATTCATCAAACGTTCAGTTGATTGAGTCGATTTCAAGCGAATCAAATCCATTACCCAAAACATCATCCAGCGAACACAATAATGCGGATGCTTCTTAACCCATTTATCGGCCATTTGAACCGGATTCTGAACACCTGTCTTTAAACCCAGGAAATCCTGAATAAATTCAGTACGAATTTGTAGGCGTTTTTCTTCTACATAGGCCCAGGCTTCGAGGGGCGCATCACCTGAGAGGCCTAATACCAATCGAACATTATCCGTAACCCCTTGTTCTTTTAACCATTTTTCAGAAACTGCGGGTTCGGGTGATAAAAAGCTGAATAACTGACAACGACTTCTGATCGTTGCAGATAATTTTCCCGCTTCAGCGCTTATCAACATGATCAGAGTGTTCTCTCCCGGCTCCTCGAGTGTTTTCAGTAATGCGTTCGAGGCATTAATGTTCATCGCCTCAGCAGGGCTCAAGACACAAATTCGATAGCCACCCAACTGTGATTTTCGACTCATCACATCAGAAAGGGCCCTGATTTGATCAACTTTGATGGCTTTTCCTGGTTCATCTGGCATCACTGAGTGAATATCTGGATGACTACCCGCTTCGATTAATAAACAGGATTTACACTGTCCACAAGCATAACCATGCTCTCCCTGATGTTCACACAGCAATGAAGCCGCGACTTGATCAGAAAAAACCTGCTTACCAAGACCCGCATGACCACTCAATAGTAATGCATGCGGCATGCGACCGGATTGCACACGTAGGTGCCATTGCTGCCATTGTTTTTCTTGCCAGGGATATATGCTGTTCATTATGTTTAATTACAGTAGGTTATATGATGTATTTAATGTTACTTGCTATTTAGATACAAGCCTAAAACATCCGATATTTGCGCTTGCACCTGATCAAGACTCACGCTCGCATCGATGACCCGGTATCGCTGTGGAGTTTCGCTGGCTCTTTGCAGATACCCTTTTCGTACTTTATCAAAAAAGTCGAGTTGCTGTTTCTCAAACCGATCCGGCGCACTTCTTTCCCCTGCACGTTTCATCCCTAGCTCAACAGGCAAATCCAGGAAAAGAGTCAAATCCGGTCTGAGGGAACCTTGCACCCAATCCTCCAGACTTGAGATTCGCTCTAACGCTATACCTCTACCATAACCTTGATAAGCATAAGTCGCATCCGTAAAACGATCACACAATACCGTTTTGCCCGCTTCAAGTGCAGGTGTAATTTTATTGGCCAGGTGTTCAGCACGCGCAGCAAACATCAGCAATAATTCGGTATCAGACGACATACCATCATACTCGTGACCTAGAAGTAATCCGCGAATATGCTCAGACAATGGAGTGCCGCCAGGTTCACGTGTTTGCACGACATCATGACCTGCCTTAATTAAAACATCGTGTATAAAACCGAGATTAGTCGATTTGCCGGCACCCTCGGAACCTTCCAGGGTGATAAATAAACCTCGCATAAGACACCTTGTATTATCTGTGTTGTTTACTTTTTATCGGCAACGGGTCGGGACGAAAAAACCTTGCTTCTATCGCCTTTGAGTTGATAGCGAATCACTGCTTCGTTATGTTCTTTTAATGTCTTGGAGAAATGATGATAACCATTACCTTTAGCAACAAAATAAAGTGTTGCACCCGGTTCTGGATCAAATGCTGCCTTTATCGCATCTGCACCAGGCATCGCTATCGGCGTTGGCGGTAAACCTTTTCGAGTATAAGTATTATAGGGATTATCTTGACGTAAATGCTTTCTTTTTATATTTCCATTATAGGCATTACCCAGACCATAAATGACCGTCGGGTCAGTCTGTAACCGCATACCTTTGCGTAAGCGGCGGGTAAAAACACCTGATATTTGTCGATATTCAGATTGCTGGGCTGTTTCTTTCTCAATGATGGAAGCCAGAATCAAACCTTCATAAGCCGTCTCCAGAGGTAACCCCTTTGCCTTATTATTCCAGGCTTCTTCCAGATTTTTTTCCATATGCTTGTACGCACGCTTAAGGAACATGACATCGGTCGTTTTCTTTGGGAAACGATAAGTTTCAGGAAAAAAACGCCCTTCCGGGTGCTCGCCTTCCTTGCCAATAGCCAGCATAACTTCCTCAGGGCTTTTATCAATCAAGGTATGACGAATTTGAGGATGCTGATTAATCGCAGCAAACACTTCATTAAAGGTCCAACCTTCTATCAGTGTGAGTGAATACTGCTTCACCTTGCCTTTAACCAATTGGTCCAGTAATTGGTCAGGTAGTGTACCTCTCGCAACGGAGTACTCCCCCACCTTAATGGATTGAGCCAACTTACGCATCCGGGCTCGTACGACCAAAAAAGTAGGCTCCTGTAACAAACCCTTTTTACTCAGATCACTGGCAATATGACGCATGGTTGCACCGGATTTAACCGTAAACTCAATGCCACCTTCCTGAATACTGAGTGGAGTCGCTAAAAATCTTTGGTATTCGGAATACGTGTAATAGCCCTTGACCACCACAGCAAAAACAATCAGGGTTAATAATAAATACCATTTATTACTGGCTAATATTTTTAATGATTTATTCATAATCAGAAAGATGTTGTTCAAGCAATTGCATGATTCTCCCGGTGATCATTCTGGAATTATAATCTTTTTCCTGATATTCCCTAACCGGCCATAGCTTAATTATACTGTTACTGACAAATATTTCATCCGCATCCAGCAGTTCTTTACGATCAATATTACGCTCCTGAACAGTAATACCAGCCTCGTGAGCTAATTCAACAATAACATCACGCATAATACCTTTTATTCCAGATGCTTCGAGTACGGGCGTTATCAATACGCCATCTTTTACCAAAAAAATATTCGATCGCGTACCTTCTATCACCTGACCTTTGTCATCCAGCATCAAGCCTTCAGAATACTGTGACTCATCCCATTCCATTGTTGCCAATACTTGCTCGAGTCGACACAAGGTTTTCAGCCCGGCAAGGCGTGCATTGGAAGAAACGGGCGTAGAACAAAGAAAAAGCCTTATTCCTTTACTCACATTGGTTTCAGGAAAATCAGGCCAGGCATGGAATGATAGTATTCTACGTGGTTGCCACTCGCTATCCGGTCGGTAGCCCCTGCCACCACTGCCTCGCGTTATGATGATTTTTACAACACCACGTTCCTGGTCAAGGCTGATAGAAAGACACTCACGCAATAAAATATCACTGTCAATACGACCCATGCCTAATACTTCACAGGCTGCTTGCAGGCGTTGCATATGTCTTTTCCATAAAACCGGCCTGCCTCGCTCTATCTGAATAGTTTCAAATAAACCATCTCCATAGGCCAGCCCCCTGTCATCCGCAGGGATAACGTCTTTACTATCGCCATTGACTAATATCATCAGTTTTCTACTGATAAGGCACGTAGAAGACCAAGAGCCTTAGCGCGCGTTTCATCCAATTCTCGCTGAGGGTCGGAATCATAAACAATGCCAGCCCCTGCACGGAAACTAATTTCATCATTCGATTTTATCAGAGTTCTGATCAATATATTGGTATCCATAGACCCATCGCGATTAATATATCCAACCGAACCGGTATAGGCCCCTCTTGGTTGTTGCTCCAGCTCAGCGACAATTTCCATACAACGCACCTTAGGACACCCTGTTATTGTGCCTCCTGGAAATACCGCCTTAATAACATCAATAGGCGTTACATTATCACGTAATACACCGCGCACATTAGAAACAATATGATGTACGTGTGTAAAGGACTCCAATACCATCAGCTCATCTACCTGTATGGTACCCGGCTGACAAACTCTGCCAAGGTCATTCCTTTCCAGGTCTATCAACATAATGTGCTCAGCCTGCTCTTTCGGATGAGCCAACAATTCATCCGCCAATCGCATATCCTCTGCCAGATCATCTGATCGTGGTCGAGTACCCGCAATCGGACGCGTCTCAACAACACGATCTTTTATGCTCACCAATCGTTCCGGCGAAGAACTGATAATAGTCATATCAGGCAACCGAGCAAAACAAGCAAATGGTGCAGGATTATTAATGCGTAATTTTTTATACACATCAGCAGACGTAATTTGCTCATCCAGTTTCGCTTTCCATAGTCTGGACAAATTAACTTGAAAGACATCTCCCTCAATGATGTATTTTTTTATTCTTTCAACTGCCCGGCAATATTTCCTGGGTTCTTCTTCTATAATTTGACTTAGACTGATCTGAAAGTCGTCAGACTCAGCCACAGTATCGGAAATTTCATTAACGTCTTTTTGCAGTCCTTGTATTAAATCTTCATGACCCTTTTCAGCAAACAGATAAGTTATTTTTTTTTCATGATCTCGAATAATAGCCGCTGGGCAGCGTGCCGCATAGGCGATACTTTGCTTATCTTTTGTTTGCGGAAGTACAAGACTGGTTTCTATTTCGCTCGCCAACTCATATGCCAGATAAATAAACCAGCCGCCCCGATAGGGCAGAATAGTATCTTCATCAGAGCTGGACTGCTCTTGTAGAAACCAGCGATTGAATGATGAAATAAAATTATCACGCAAACAGTCATCTGGACCTTCCAAAGTAGCGTCGGCGTGTAATCGCAAAGTCTCTTGAGGAAACGCGAATAAAATATCGTATCGGGATTGAAGGGTGCCGTGGGCGACACTTTCGAGCAAAAAAGGATAACGCTCAGGATTTAGCTCGTATAACCGAAACAGATCAAATTCAATGGGCAGTATTTCATGCATACATTAACCGTTTAATAGTAGCCGGCCCAGACTCAGCTGGAAACCGGCGTAAAATTAAACTTTCTTGAATATGATGGTTCCGTTGGTACCACCAAACCCAAAGGAGTTGGATAAACAAACATCCATTTTCATAGGGCGCGCCGTGTTAGGTACAAAATCCAGATCGCACTCCGGGTCCTGGTTATCGAGATTAATAGTCGGTGGAGCAACCTGATCTCGTAAAGCCAATACACTAAACACCGCCTCAATACCACCAGCAGCACCCAGCAAGTGGCCCGTCATGGATTTAGTGGAACTGGTTGCCAACTTATAGGCATACTCACCAAAGGTACCTTTAATAGCGTCACATTCGGCCTTGTCACCCGCAGGTGTTGAAGTTCCATGAGCGTTGATATAATTCACATCGGTGATATTAAGCTCGGCATCGTTAAGCGCATTAATCATACAACGTGAGGCGCCTTCACCATTAGGTGCGGGATTAGTCATATGGTAAGCATCACCACTCATACCAAAACCAGCCAGCTCAGCATAAATATTAGCGCCACGTTGTTTGGCATGCTCATATTCTTCCAATACCAGTACACCAGCACCATCACCGAGTACAAAACCATCACGATCCTTGTCCCAGGGTCGACTGGCAGACTCTGGATCATCGTTTCGCGTCGATAACGCTCTTGCAGCGGCAAAACCACCCAGACCTGTTGGTGTCGTTGCCATTTCAGCTCCACCAACGATCATGATATCGGCATCACCATGCGTAATCATTCTGCCAGCATCACCGATATTATGAGTACCTGTGGTACAGGCCGTAACAATAGCGTAATTCGGGCCCTTTAATCCGTATTGAACAGACAGGTTACCAGAAATCATATTAATGATACTTTGAGGTACAAAGAATGGAGAGATTTTTCTGGGGCCGCTATTTAGAAAATTACTGTAATTTTTTTCTATGGAAGAAATACCACCAATACCCGATCCAATTGCAACGCCAATACGGTGTGCATTTTCATCAGTGACTTCAAACCCGGAATCTTTAATCGCCTGACTGGCAGCAGCCATACCATAATGAATAAAGGGGTCCATTTTCTTGATGTCTTTTGGGGCAATGTAGTCTTTAGCATCGAAACCTACAACTCGCCCGCCAAAACGCGCAGAAAATGCACTCACATCAAAATCAGTGATGGGGGATATTCCAGACTTACCTGCAAGAATATTTTCCCAGGCATCAGAAACAGAAAGACCTACAGGTGAGATAATTCCAAGGCCAGTAACGACGACTCGTCTCTTAGACAAAATGAATTCCTCTTGGAGAAATAAAATAGAAGGTCATCAGCCAAAACAAATTGGCTAAATGACCTGCTGCAACAAACTCAGCCGTGATTAGTAACGTAATCGATAGCTTGTTGAACAGTGGTGATGTTGGCAGATTCCTCATCAGGAATTTCGCATTCAAACTCTTCTTCCAATGCCATGACCAACTCAACAGTATCCAGAGAATCAGCGCCAAGATCATCCACAAAAGATGCAGGGTTAACTACTTGATCTTCGTTAACACCTAATTGCTCAACGATAATCTTCTTAACGCGTTCTTCAATAGTACTCATGTTATCTTCCTCTACTTTGTTATAACCGCTATTATTTAATCTCTATCTGCGGCGGTATTTTAGTGAAATCAACACCAATATACCAGTTAAATACCCATATTTACTAGTGATGAGAAATCAATATAAAAAGAGTATAATTTCAAATAAAACAATTACTTATGTTATTCTTTTAATGTAATTTTTAGTTTTCTATTAAATTTAATTTTCCATACATTGTCATATTTCCCCAAACCGCACGCTTATGCCACTATTTGCAGGGAAAAATGACCTAGCTCATATGCATGCCACCATTAACATGAATGGTTTCACCTGTTATATAAGCTGCCATTGGGGACGCTAAAAATGCCACTGCGGCAGCAACTTCCTCAACTGCCCCCAATCGACCCAGTGGAATTTGATTCAGTAAAGCTTCTTTTTGCGCGTCAGGTAAACCGCGCGTCATATCAGAGTCTATAAATCCCGGCGCAACCGTATTAACAGTAATACCTCTGGAGCCCACTTCTCTGGCCAAAGACTTTGCGAAACCAATCATGCCTGCTTTTGCAGCCGCGTAATTAGCCTGCCCCGGATTACCCGTTACGCCCACCACTGAAGAGATACTAATAATACGGCCAGTTCTGGCCTTCATCATGGCTCGTAAACAAGCCTTACTGAGTCTGAATATTGAGGTCAGATTAGTCTCAATGATTGAATCCCAATCATCATCTTTCATACGCATAAGTAAATTATCACGTGTAATGCCGGCATTGTTCACCAAAATACTGACGGCTCCATACTTTTCAGTAATCGCATCCAGTACGGCTTTAACACTTTCAGCCTGGGTAACATCCAGCTCCATGCCCTCGCCTTTAGTACCGGCTTGCTGCAAATAGCTTGAGATAGATTCGGCGCCCGATTGGCTGGTCGCTGTACCAATGATTGTAGCGCCTCTGGCACCCAGGGTATTCGCGATTGCCTGGCCAATGCCACGGCTGGCGCCCGTTACCAAAACAATTTCATCTTTTAATTCCATGTTTTCCTCCAGCATAATTCCCTACTCCTGATTCGCATCCAGGGCAACAGCAAGTGAATCCGGATCAAACACAGGTAGGCCCTTTAAGTTTTTATCAATGCGCTTACATAAACCGACCAGTACTTTTCCCGGGCCACATTCTACAACAGTATCGACGCCCGACTTGGCCATCGATTGAACTGTTTCAACCCATCTCACTGGATTATATAACTGTTCTTTTAACACCTGACGAATTTCATCTGCATTGATATGGGTGCTTACATCAACATTGTGCAATACAGGTATATTAGGTTCTGAGAGCTTTACAGCATCCAGTTTTTCGCCCAGGCTTTTAGCCGCTTCCAACATTAATTGGCAATGCGATGGCACACTAACAGGTAACATCAATGCTCTTTTAGCACCGGTCTCTTTTAGCAAATCAATCGCTCTTTGTACGGCAGTTTTTTGTCCTGCAATAACGACCTGACCAGGTGAATTAAAATTAACTGCTTCAACCACATCGCCCTGTTGTGCTTCCTGACAAACGGCTATCACACGATCATCATCTAAACCTAGAATGGCGGCCATAGCACCTTCACCTTCCGGTACTGCCGCCTGCATTAATTTACCGCGATCCGCCACGAGACCGACAGCATCTTCAAAAGCCAGAGCACCCGCACTGACTAATGCGGTGTATTCCCCAAGACTATGTCCTGCCATGAATGCAGGTGTTTGCCCATTATTTTCCTGCCATATTTTCCAGCTGATATAACCCATGGTCAACATGGCGGGCTGAGTAACTTCGGTGCGATTTAGCGCTTCGGCTTCCCCTTCAGATACGATTTTCCATAAATCATATCCGAGCACATCTGACGCTTTTCCAACTATCTCTTTGGCGATAGCATATTCGTCATAAAAGGCTTGCAACATACCAATAGATTGGGAACCCTGACCTGGGAATACAATAGCTAAGGACATAAAGATTTAACTCTCAAATTAATATTTAACAAGCACAGAGCCCCAGGTGAAACCACCACCAAAAGCCTCCAGTAATAGAATTTCTCCACGTTTAATGCGTCCATCGCGTACGGCCACGTCTAATGCCATTGGTACTGAGGCCGCAGAAGTATTGCCATGCTCATCAACAGTCACAACAACATTGTCCATCGACATTTTTAATTTTCTGGCAGTCGCATTTATAATTCTGATGTTTGCCTGATGTGGAATCAACCAATCAACATCACTCTTCTGCATATTATTTTTTTCAAGTGTTTCATCGACAATACGGCCCAGTGTATTCACAGCCACTTTGAATACTTCATTACCCTTCATTTCGATAAAGGCCGGATTTGCATAACCTTCAGAAGTACCCGCAGGAACCGTCAGTAAATTTTCATACGCGCCGTCGGCATGTAAGTGGGTAGACAAAATTCCTGCTTCCTCACTCGCACCTAATACTACAGCACCTGCGCCATCGCCAAATAAAATGCAGGTCGTACGATCAGTCCAGTCCACAATTCGAGACAAGGTTTCTGCACCCACCACTAATACATTGCGTGCTGACCCGGTTGCAATGAATTTTTCAGCTACGCTCATTGCATAAACAAAGCCTGTACATACTGCTTGTACATCAAATGCAGCGCCACCATGAATATCCAGTCTTTGTTGTAACAGACACGCTGTACTGGGAAACACACGATCGGGTGTGGTCGTTGCCACGATAATCATATCGATATCTTGCTCAGTTAAACCAGCAGCTTCTATCGCCAAACGCGATGCTTTTTCTGCCAGATCACAAGTTGTTTCATCATCTGCAGCGATATGACGTTTTTTTATACCCGTACGTTCCTGAATCCATTGGTCGTTAGTGTCTACCATTTTTTCAAGATCAGCATTGGTAACCACATTCTCAGGTAAGTAACTACCCGTGCCTAATATACGTGCATATGTCAATGCTACTGCCTCTCACTTAAAAGCGATTCAAGTTGTGAACTGATCATTTGCGGAACGTCCTTGTCTATTTCGATTAAAGCAATATTGATTGCATTTTTAAAAGCCAGCACGTCTGCGCCGCCATGACTTTTAATAACGATTCCGCGTAACCCGGCAAGGCTGGCGCCATTATACTGCCGAGGATCAATTTTTTTTCTAAATGCTTTTAACACTGGCATGGCCATTAATCCAACCAGACGAGTTAATATATTTTTATTAAATTCTTTTTTAATGAAATGGCTGATTAACTTTGCCAAACCTTCACTCGACTTCAGTGCCACATTACCCACAAAGCCATCACAAACGACGACATCAGCGCCGCCTTTATAAATATCGTCACCTTCGACAAAACCAATATAATTCAACTCACTCTCGGATAACAATTGGGCTGCGACCTTAACGGTATCATTACCCTTCATTTCTTCTTCGCCAATATTTAACAAACCAACACGTGGGGATTCTATGTTGTCGATAGCACTGGCGAGAATCGAGCCCATGACGGCAAATTGCATTAAGTGATCAGAGCTGGAATCAATATTAGCCCCCAGGTCAAGTACATGGGTATGGCCGTCAATCGAGGGTAATGCAGAAATAATGGCGGGACGATCAATGCCGGAAATTGTTTTCAGAACAAAGCGGCCAGTCGCCATGAGTGCACCGGTATTCCCGGCGCTAACACAGGCATCAGCAAGACCTTCTTTCACCAGATTAATGGCAACTCGCATGGATGAATCTTTTTTCCCTCGCAAAGCCTTTGAAGGAGATTCATCCATGCCAACCACTTCAGTGGCATTATGAATTTCAAGACGATCGCTTTCAGTAACACCCAGAGACTTTAACTGATGACGTAATTCATCTTCCTTGCCTACGAGCAACAAGCGAACATCATCACGTTCTTTTATGGTCTGGATAGCGGCAGGTAGTACCACTTCTGGCCCGAAGTCGCCACCCATCGCATCCAAGGCAATGCAATATCTGGGTTTCATAAATTCATCTAAGCATTCACATTAAACGACAAAGACCGCAGCGCATCCTCAACAATGGAAAA
>Ga0316205_10002171_pt1 | contig 21256 bp, 23 predicted proteins | sample 3monthpyrite_MG_FD_204941 | JGI IMG/M metagenome (GOLD analysis project Ga0316205, IMG submission 204941) | Microbial mat bacterial communities from mineral coupon in-situ incubated in ocean water Damariscotta River, Maine, United States -... | ecosystem: Environmental > Aquatic > Marine >... | reverse complement strand
CGGGCCGCAAGATCGTGCTCTCGACCGCGATCTCCGAAACATCCCTGACCATCGCGGACATCCGCGTGGTCGTTGACGCAGGCCGCGCGCGGCGCGCACGTTTTGATCCCGGCTCTGGCATGTCGCGGCTGGTGACTGAGCGGGGCAGCATGGCCGAGGCCACGCAGCGCGCTGGCCGGGCAGGCCGTGTGGCCCCCGGCGATGCCTATTGCCTGTGGACGAGGGGCGAAAACGGCGCACTGCCTGCCTTTGCCCCCGCCGAGATCGAGGTGGCTGATCTGGCCGGTCTGGCACTGGAACTGGCCAATTGGGGCAGTGAAAACCTGGCCTTTCTGACACCGCCGCCAGAGGGGGCGCTGGCCGAGGCACGGGCATTGTTGCACGGTTTGGGGGCGTTGGATGCGGCAGGCCGCATCACCGATCATGGGCGCGCGCTGGCCACCCTGCCGTTGCATCCCCGTCTGGCCCATATGCTGCACAAGGCGGGCAAGGCGGCGGCCCCATTGGCCGCCCTTCTGGCCGCGCGCGATCCGTTGCGTGGCGCGCCCGTTGATTTGTCTTTGCGCATTGCGGCGCTGCGGGGGAGCTATGACGGACCGGGCGAGCGTCACCATGCCGCAATTGCGCAGATCAAATCAGAGGTGCCGCGACTGGCAAGAGGGTTGCCGCCCGCTGAACCACTGAGCCTCGGGCAGCAGGCCGCGCTCGCTTACCCTGACCGCATTGGACTGCGACGCAAGGGCGATGACCCGCGCTATGTCCTGTCGGGCGGCAAGGGGGCGGTGATGGATGCCTCTGATCCGCTGGCGGGGGCGCGGTTGATCGTAGCGACCGATCTGGATGGCGATACGCGCGAGGCGCGGATCAGGCAGGCGGCCACCATCACGGAACGCGAATTGCGCGACCTCTTTGGCGACCAGATCGGCTGGATTGACATCTGCGCGTGGTCAAAGCGCGCGCGGCGGGTCGAAACCCGGCAACAAGAGCGGTTCGGCGCGCTTGCGCTGGATGACCGGCAATGGTCGGATGCGCCGCCAGAGGCCGTTGCACAGGCCATGTTGGACGGTGTGCGGCAACTGGGGCTGCGCCCTTCGCCTGCCGCAGAGCGGTTCCGGGCGCGGGTGGCCTTGGTCGATGGGCTGCCCGCCATGGACGATGCCACGCTGCTTGTGACCGTCGTGGACTGGCTCTTGCCGCATCTGTCCGGTGTCCGCAGCGCCGAGAGTTGGAGGCGGTTTGACATCCTGCCTGCCCTGCGCGCCATGCTGGACTGGGATCAGACACAGCGGTTGGACCGCGCGGCACCGGCGCATTTCATCACCCCGCTGGGCCGCAAGATCCCGATTGACTATGCAGGCGCGGCACCGGGCATCACCCTGCGGTTGCAAGAGATGTTCGGCGTCACCTCTCATCCGGTTGTGGGCCGCACACCGTTGCAGGTGACGCTGCTTTCGCCGGGGCAAAAGCCGGTGCAGGTCACGCAGGATATCGTGGGATTTTGGGCGACCTCTTATGCCGATGTGCGCCGTGATATGCGCGGTCGTTATCCGCGCCACCCATGGCCCGAGGACCCCACCCAAGCAGACCCGACATTGCGTGCCAAACCACGCGGGACCTGACGCAATTTGCGTTCTGCTCTGCTTCATGTTAGAAAAAAGCAATAAAAAGAGCCTATTGGCAGGAATATGAGCAATCTAGACCGTTCTTTCTGGACCGGCCACCCGGTCCCCATTATTGACCCGTCTGCGATTTCGCAGGTCGGCGCGCTTTGCCTGCGCGACGGCAAGAACGGCAAGGAGGTCCTGTTGGTGAAGTCATCGCGTGGGCGCTGGATTGTGCCAAAAGGCTGGCCGATGACCGGCTATACCGACGCTGAAGCCGCCAAGATCGAGGCTTGGGAAGAAGCCGGATTGCACAAGGGCAAGGTCAGCAAGGCTCCGATTGGCGGATATGTCACCGAAAAGCGGTTTGATGATGGTCGCGTCAAGCCTTGCCATGTCAGCGTCTACCGCATCGACGTCAAGGCAATGACCAAAACCTACCCCGAAGCGGGCCTGCGCAAACGCAAATGGATGCCGCTGAAAATGGCGTTGAAAAAGGTTGATGATGTCGGGCTGAAGGCGCTTTTGAAGGCTTTGCGCTAACGCTTGGGGTCGAAGCACCTCATCTGCGCCAAACCTGCGTTTCCCGTCCCATGCCTGTGGCAGCGCTAAAGCCGAAAGCCCATGCAGCAATGCATGCGCCTGTGAGGGCGGCCTTGGCGCTGCCTTGCCTTGCGGCTGGATACGACGCTATTTTGCCACGGGTTAACAAATCGTTAACAGCATTGCGGGATCAGACACCGAGGCAATGCCGCATGATCGCCTTTTGCGCATGCAGCCGGTTTTCGGCCTCGTCAAATATCACCGAATGTGGGCCGTCCATGACACTGCTTGTCGCCTCGTCGTCGCGGTGGGCGGGCAGGCAATGCATGAAGAGCGCGTCGTCTTTCGCCTTGGCCATCAGAGCATCATTCACCTGATAGCCGCGCAACTGATTGTGCCGCCTTTCGCGTGCCGACTGCGGGTCGTGCATGCTGACCCATGTATCGGTGACCACCAGATCAGCGCCTGCAACGGCCTCGTTTGGATCACGCACGGTGGTATAAAGCCCCTCCAGCGCAGGGTCGGGGTCAAGCGGCGGCGGGCCGGTAAAGACCAGATCAAACGCAAACTGCCTGGCGGCATGCGCAAAGCTGGCAAAGACGTTGTTACCATCACCGGTCCACACGACCTTTTTGCCTTTGATCGGGCCGTTATGTTCCTCGAACGTCATGATATCGGCCATGATCTGGCAAGGGTGGGTGCGGTTGGTCAGACCGTTGATCACCGGAACGGTGGCATATTCGGCCATATCCAGCAGGGTTTGTTCCTCGAACGTGCGGATCATGATCAGATCGACATAACGCGACAGGACCCGCGCGGTATCGGCGATTGTCTCACCATGCCCCAGCTGCATATCCGTCCCTGAAAGCACCATGGTCTGCCCGCCCATCTGGCGCACGCCCACATCAAAGGACACCCGCGTCCGGGTCGAGGGCTTTTCAAAGATCAGCGCCACCATATGTCCGGCCAGTGGCTGCTCGGCGTCCAATGTGCCTTTCGGCTGGCCCTTGCGGGCGGTTTTCATCGCCTGAGCGTTGTCGATGATGGCGCGCAAGGCATTTGCGGGGGTGGTGTGAATATCAAGAAAATGGGTCATGCGTTTCGCTTCTTGTTGGGCCGCTGCGGCCGGTCAAATCAGAGGTGTGTCATTACCTGGACAAGGCGCCCGTCGCGCGTTGTGGCCAACCGTCGGTTCATGAAGCCTGCCTGACGGTAGATGCTGATGGCGCGAGTGTCGGTGGTGCCCGGACCAACCGCCACCATCGGGTATTTGACGCGCAGGCTGCGCACATGGGCATCGATATATCCCACCGAATGCCCCTGCCCCATGAAATCATGCTCACCCACGAAGGTTGCCATCACGCGGGCACCGTGCGGCAGGTCTGCATATTGCGGCATACCGAAAGCGCGCGCGTCAAGATCGTGCAAATAGGCAAAGGGGTGGTTGATCAAGCTGACCACCTGCATGTTGATATTGGGGTTGTGCATGTCTTGTTCCATCAGCGCAATCTGCAGGTCCGCATCCGGCCACCATACCTTGACATGCGCCGCGTCGAGCCAGCGGCGCATGAGAGGCAGGTCGGCCTCCGTTAGGGGGCGGAACGTGTAGTTACGCATTGGCCTCCTTCACATGGCACGCCGCGGCATCAAGTTTATCTGCCGCGCGCCCGATGTCTTCATCAGGAATGTTCAGCGCCGGAAGCAGGCGCACCACGTTGTCGGCGGCAGGCACGGTCAGCAGACCTTGGGCATAGCCCGCGCTGACCACGTCGGTGTTGGGTGCCTTACATTTCAGACCCAGCATCAGGCCAGCCCCCCGGACGCTATCAAAAACGTCCCCGTGGGCTGCGACAAGCCCTTCCAGCTTTTGCCGCATCAGCGCGGCTTTGCGATTCACCTCCGCAAGAAATGCATCATCGGCAACGATATCCATTACTTTGGCACCCACCGCACAGGCCAAGGGATTGCCCCCGTAGGTGGACCCATGCGTGCCAACTGTCATGGCCGAGGCCGCATCTTCTGTTGCCAGAACCGCCCCCAAGGGAAAGCCGCCACCGATCCCTTTGGCGACCATCATGATGTCCGGGGACACGCCTGCCCATTCATGCGCAAAGAGTTTCCCGGTTCGGCCCATACCGCATTGCACCTCGTCCAAAATCATCAGAATCCCGTACTCATCACAACGATCGCGCAGGCCCTTCAGGCAGGCATCCGGCAAGGCCCGGATGCCGCCCTCGCCTTGAACCGGTTCTACCATAATGGCCGCGATCTTGTCAGAGGCGGCGGCTTGCAGCGCGTCATGATCGCCAAATTCCAGATGTGTGAAACCGGGCAGGAGCGGGCCGAAGCCCTTGGTCATCTTCTCGGATCCGGCTGCCGCAATCCCGGCACTGGATCGGCCATGGAAAGCGCCTGAAAAAGTGATGATCTCGGTCCGCTGCGGCTGATCCTTGTCGAACCAGTATTTGCGGGCCATTTTGACGGCCAGTTCACAGGCCTCGGTCCCGGAGTTGGTAAAGAACACCGTGTCTGCAAAGGTCTTGTCCACCAGCGCATCCGCCAACTGCTTTTGGGCAGGAATGTTGTAGAGGTTTGACACATGCCACAGCGCTGCCGCCTGCTCGGACAAAGCCGCGACCAATGCCGGATGTGCATGGCCCAGCGCATTCACGCCAATACCGGCCCCCAGATCAAGAAAGCGTCGCCCATCGCTTTCAGTCAACCAGGACCCTTGCCCTGACACAAATGTCAGGGGCGCGCGTGAATAGGTTGGCAGAACAGATGCGATCATGGCGATCTTCCTTAAACGTAAGCTCGATTGGTGCAGGACCAACTGAGGGGTGTCAACAATGTTAGGGGTTTACGATGGACGTGGCAAAAGGGCGGCGCGGTTCAGCGTCGGCGTCGGATCACAATTGTAGGCCTGTTCATCATGATCAGCGTGATAGCGCAGTTGAATTCCGCTGGAAAGCCTCGAATTGCCCCGATCAACCGCCACGGCGATTTGGGATCGTAGCGGCGGCGTGTTAGGTTTTGACCAACCTGACGCTAAATTCAGGATGCCAACCCGCCATTCTTGTCAGCACTGCGAAATCGGGCCTTCTTGACTGACGCACCGCCGACCGCGCCCCGGCCTTTTGCCCTTGAATGGATGGACAGACCGGTACACTCATGGCGGATGACAATCCGCGCCGCCAATCCACCTGTCGCCGTTGCCTTTATGCTGACGGCAACCGCCTTCATTGCGGGAACGATGGTGCTGGCCAAGTCATTGGGAACTGATACGCTGGGCCCGCCACTGCATCCGCTGCAAATCAGCCAGGGACGGTTTATGTTTGCCTTCCTTGCGATCGCGTCGGCCGCGGCAGTTCTGCGGCCCAAAATCTCGCACCCGCACATGGGGCTGCATATTGGCCGGACGTTGTTTGGCTGGGGTGGGGTCACGCTGATGTTCGCCGCGGTAGCTTTCATTCCCTTGTCCGACGCGACCGCGATAAGTTTTCTCAACCCGGTGTTCGGGATGCTGCTGGCGATCCCGCTTTTGGGCGAAAAGGTCGGGCCGTTGCGCTGGTTGGCAGCCTTTACGGCATTGGTGGGCGCGCTGATCCTGCTGCGGCCCGGACCCGAGAGCTTTCAACTAGCCGGTCTGCTGGCGCTGGGGGCCGCGATGATCATGGGGATGGAGCTGATCTTTATCAAAAAGCTGGCCAATCGCGAACCGGCCTTCCAGATATTGTTGGTCAACAATGCACTTGGCCTGTGCATCGCCACGCTTGCAGTCTTGCCTGTGTGGGTGATGCCGACGTCCGCGCAATGGGGCGCTTTGGTTGCATTGGGTTTACTGATGGCAACAGCGCAAGCCTGTTTTGTCAACGCGATGGCGCGGGCAGACGCCAGTTTTGTCACGCCATTCAGCTATGTGACGCTGATCTTTGCGACATTCTATGACCTGTTGTTCTTTGATGTCTGGCCCGATTGGATCAGCATGACCGGAGCGCTGATCATTCTCAGCGGTGCCTCGTTCCTGGCCTGGCGCGAGCGGAGGGTGCGCGCTTAGCACAAAACTGGTGAATTGTTACTTAACTTGGTCAAATTCCAGCCATGTTTTGGGGTTAGGTATAAAAGCATGAGTGAGGTTTACGAGTACCGCCGCGCACCCAACAAGGGGCCCGTCTGGCTCGCCTTTATTGGCGTGGTCCTTTTGCTTGTTGGTGTCATTCAATTCGGGGCCACGCAGCTTTTGTGGCTGGTCTGGGTTCTGGGCGCGATCACAATTGCATGGATGCTGCTGCCGCAACCGGTTTCAGGGATCAGGATAGATGCGAATCATCTGGTTCTGTCCGCATGGCGCAACCCCCGGTCGGTCCCGCTTGATGACATTGCACATTTGCGGGTGAACGACACCGGGCTTGAGGCCGAAGTTGTCATTGTCTACCGCGATGGCGGGGCTGAAAATGTTTTCGCCGGTGACCTGCCCGACATCGACACTCTGATCGCGGTACTGGCAGAGCGGGGCATTCCTGTGCGGGATGTCTCCTAGGACTTCAAACGGTACCCTGTGTGCATCCAGCGCCAGCATATCCCCAAAACCAAGACGCAGGCGGCACTGACCACGAGCAACCCCGTCCAAGGGCTGCTGTCGCTCACCCCGATCATGCCATACCGCACACCGTCAATGATGTAGAAAAACGGGTTGGCGTGGCTCAGGCTTCGCATGAACGGCGGCAGCGCCTCGATCGAGTAGAAGGTGCCGGACAGGAATGCCAAAGGTGTGACAAGAAAGTTGGAAATCGCCGAAAGCTGATCAAATTTGTTGGCAAAGATACCGGCAATCATACCCAAACCACCCATCAGGATGGACCCAAGCAGGACAAAGACGATCACCCAAAGGGGGTTTTGCATCCCGACGCCCAGAAACAGCGCGGACCCAATCGCGATAACTATCGCAACCAGCGCCCCGCGCGCAATCGCACCACCCAGATAGCCCGCAACCAGCTCTGCTGCTGACAGTGGCGGCATGAGCGTGTCAACAATATTGCCCTGCACCTTGGCCGAAGCCAGACTTGAGGATGTATTGGCAAAGGCGTTCTGGATCACGGTCATGGTCAGGATACCGGGGGCCAGAAACACCATGAAAGGCACCCCCATCACGTCTCCTCGTTGCGATCCGATGGCGATGGTGAAGATCAGCAAGAACAGGCCTGCATTGATCAAAGGGGCCATGACCGTCTGGGACCAAACATTCATGAACCGTTTGGTTTCCCGCAAGGCCAATGTCCATGTGCCAAGCCAGTTCACGCGCCCGAAACGGCGCACTCCCATCTGGATCGGTTCTGCCATTGATACATCCTTCACGTCGTTGCATGCCGGACATAATGATTTATGTGCAAATGGCCAGCCCCGGCACGCAAAGCGCGTCCCTGTTGCGCCAGATCAGCAGAACCTGGGGAAATGGCAAAGCACCGCCTTCACATCACCCGCGGCAATGATTAGTATGTCGGGGATGTGATGAAACGGCCCGATCCGATATGTAGGATCCCGCCAGCAAAAAACCAAAGGAATTGATATGTCCTGGACAGACGAGCGCGTCGAGACGCTCAAAAAGATGTGGGGCGAAGGCCAGTCCGCAAGCCAGATCGCCAAGGAACTGGGCGGTGTCACCCGCAATGCCGTGATTGGCAAGGTGCACCGTCTGGGGCTGTCCAACCGGGCAGGCTCTGGCGGGTCTGCGTCAAAGGCCGCGCCAAAGGAAAAGCCGGCGGCGGCAGCCAAACCAGCGGCCAAGGCAGCCCCCAAGCCAAAAGCAACGCCGGCCGCAACGCCCCCCAAGGAAGAACCGGAGCTGGACGAAAACGGCATCCCGATTTCCGCGGCACGCAGGGCGATCATTCCGGCGGGTCAACCCTTGCCACCGCAGCCTTCGGCCAATGAGATCAGCCCAGAGGCGCTGGCCAAGGTCAGTGAAGTTGAAAAGACCGCCAAGCGGATCAGCTTGATGGAATTGACCGAAAAAACCTGCAAATGGCCCGTGGGCGACCCTGCGACCGAAGATTTCTGGTTCTGCGGGCTGGCGGTGCAGCAGGGCAAGCCCTACTGCGAAGCCCATGTTGGCGTGGCGTTCCAGCCGATGTCATCGCGGCGCGACCGGCGGCGGTAACAAACCGTCCAATCGAAATGGCGGATCGTGATCCTGAGGGGTTCGGCGAATGAGCCTGACCCCGGATCGCAGCCGTCCTGTTGCAGTGGCTACACCGGTTCTTTCGCGCAAATAAGCAGGTATTGTCGCGGGCGTGTTTATGTCTTGTCCGGAACGTAGGACAACGCCGCATCAACCATATGGCGCAATTGTCTGGCGTATTCATCGGGCGACGCCGCGGCCATTGCGGGCACGCGCAGGCACTGCCGGACCATCGACGCCCCGAGGATGGCGGCGATAAACAGCGCGAGGTTTGCGGCAATCGCCTCTCCCCCCATCCGTTCTTGCAATGGTGCAAGGATATTGTCCCACAGCCGTTGCCGCACCAGATCGCCCACCTCCGGGTCACCTGCATTGGCGACAATCATTGCTGTGGCAGAGGTTTCAGCATCGTCCGTTGCGGGGTTGGCATATTTCGCAATCGCTACCTCTACAGGATCGGCATCTTCGGCGAAAAGTTCTGGCCAAACAAAGGCACTGTCCAAGGTCGCTTCAAAAAGCCCCAATTTGCCACCGAAATAGCGTGAGATCAGCGCCACATCGACCTCTGCCGCCTGTGCAATATCGCGGACAGACACGTTGGAATAGCCCGATTTCCAGAACGCTTCATGCGCAGCAGAAAGCAGTTTTTCACGGGTTTTATGAGACTTGCGCATGCCCCCGACTTTGCCAGAGAGGAAAAATTTGTCAACGGGTGTTGACTAACGCCGCCCGAAACCACATCTGAACGTCAACACTTGTTGACTTACCGGAGAGATACAATGCCCAATACCGCTCTGATCACCGGCGCCTCCTCTGGCATCGGCCGCGAATTTGCCCGCTACCACGCTGCCAGGGGCGGCGATCTGATCATCACGGCGCGCCGCAAAGCAGAGCTTGAGGCGCTCAAATCAGAGCTTGAAGCCGAACATGGCATCAAGGTATCCGCGCATGCGCTCGACCTTGGCACCGCAGAGGGCCCCGCCAGGCTTTATGACGCGGTAAAAGGGCAGCGTATTGATATCCTGATCAACAACGCAGGCTTTGGCGGGCAGGGCAACTTCATCGAGCGCGATCTGAACGCGGACCTGAGCATGATCGACCTCAACGTCAACTCGCTCGTGGCCCTGACCCATATGGTCGCACAAGATATGGTGGCCCGGGGGAGCGGCAAGATCCTGAACGTCAGTTCCACGGCCGCCTATATGCCAGGCCCGCTTCAGGCCACATATTTTGCCACCAAAGCCTATGTGAGCAGCTTTTCCCAAGCGCTCGACGCAGAGCTGCGCAACAAGGGCGTGACGGTCACGGCGCTTGAACCGGGCTATGTTGAAACAGAGTTTGCCGCGACCGCGGACCTTGCGGGGACAAAACTGGTCAAGCAAAAAGCGGCCACCGCCGCCGATGTGGCCGCATTCGGCTATGAAGCGATGCAAAAGGGCCAGTTGCGCGCAATCAATGATGGGCGACTACGGTTCATGCTGAATTGGGTGATGCCCTTGCTGCCCCGCCGCTCTGCGCTGAATTTGGTCAAGCAGATGCAAGCCAAGTAACCGGCTTTCCCCGGTGGGCGGCAACGGTTATATGCCGCCCATGACCCAGAACCCCCCATCCCTCCGCCCTGACATCGCGCCTGCGGCCAGGATCACCGATACCCCCCGCACAGGTCAGCCGACCATCGGCATGGTTTCGCTTGGTTGCCCCAAGGCGCTGGTGGACAGTGAACGTATCCTGACCCGCCTGCGCGCCGAGGGCTATGCCATCAGCCCCGACTACGCGGGTGCCGAGGCCGTGATCGTGAACACCTGCGGCTTCCTCGACAGTGCCAAGGCCGAGAGCCTTGACGCCATTGGCGAGGCCTTGCAGGAAAACGGCAAGGTCATTGTGACGGGATGCCTCGGTGCTGAACCTGATTATATCCGCGAACACCATCCCCAGATCCTCGCCGTCACAGGCCCGCACCAATACGAACAGGTGCTTGATGCCGTGCACGCCAACGTCCCTCCTGACCCGGACCCGTTCATCGACCTTCCGCCTGCCAGAGGGGTCAGCCTCACGCCGCGCCACTACAGCTATCTGAAAATCTCTGAAGGCTGTAACCACAAATGCAAATTCTGCATCATCCCCGACATGCGCGGACGGCTGACCTCGCGCCCGGCCCATGCGGTGCTGCGCGAAGCGGAACAACTGGTGGAGGCCGGGGTGAAAGAGCTTCTCGTTATTAGTCAGGATACCTCTGCATACGGGCTGGACCGCAAATATGATGTGAACCCCTGGAAAGGGGGCGAACTGCGCAGCCATATCACCGACCTGACGCGCGAACTGGGGCAACTGGGCGCATGGGTCCGCCTGCATTACGTCTACCCCTACCCCCATGTGCGCGATCTGATCCCGATCATGGCGGACCCGGACAATGGCGTGCTGCCCTATCTCGACATCCCTTTCCAACACAGTCACCCTGATGTGCTGCGCCGCATGGCGCGGCCCGCTGCGGGGGCAAAAACGCTGGACGAGATCGCGACATGGCGCGCCGCCTGCCCCGATATCACCCTGCGCTCGACCTTCATCGTGGGTTATCCGGGCGAAACAGAGGCCGAATTCCAGCACCTGCTCGATTGGATGGATGAAGCGCAACTGGACCGGGTGGGCTGCTTTCAATACGAAAACGTCGCAGGAGCCCGGTCAAACGCCCTGCCCGACCATGTGGCATCCGAGATCAAGCAAGACCGGTGGGAGCGGTTCATGGCCAAGGCGCAGGCGATCTCCGAGGCAAAGCTGGCGGCCAAGGTCGGCCGCACGCTCGACGTGATCGTGGACGAAATCGACTCAGACGGCATCGCAACCTGCCGCACATGGGCGGATGCACCAGAGATCGACGGTAATTTGTTCATTGACGATGGGGCCGAAGGATTGGCCGTCGGCGATGTCGTGACAGTCACGGTCGAAGAGGCCGGCGACTATGATTTGTGGGGCAGATGCGTAGGCTGAAATGCGCCGCTCAGATCGGCATCACGCTCGCTTGAGGGTTTCTCAACTGCGGGTCTGATCCCGGCGCAGCCGAGCAAAGGTCTGATTATTGACGCAGTATTCCGGCGCCTGACCCACTTGTGCCTGCTCCGCCAAAAGCCGGTCGCATTGTTCAACATCGGCGCAACTGCGGCAGCCGGTGATCATGTCGGCATAGTCGGCAATGTTGATCTTGTCCTCGTCCAATGCGGCAGACAGATCAACCTCGCAGGCTTTGGCCATTTTGATAACGCGCCAGAAGTGTGCGCGCGCGTCACCCAAGGTTCGCATCTTTGGTCCTCCGTTAACGGGTGACCTTTCAATACCACACCTCGCCATCCTGCACCTTGCGCTGGATCAAACCGGCAAAATGACACCACGGCGGTCGCCATCGCCTGCTTTGATGACCATGCTATTACCCCAAACAGCCGCGGCTTAAGGCCCGTCACTGGGAGGGCATGTCAGGCAAAGTCAGATCAGGCCTTCAAGCAAAAGCTTACCAGACCAACCCCACGATGACACTGACCCAGGCGACACCGACACCTATCGCCGTCACCGCCACCGCCGCTGATCCACAGTCTTTCGCGTGTTTTGCCGCATCGCGCTGTTCGGTCCCGATGTCATCCACCACCCGCTCAATCGCTGTATTCATGCATTCCGCGGCCAGCACGATGATGCCCCCCATCAGCAACATGCCGCGTTCGCCCGCGCTGAGCGGCAGCGCGAAGGCAAGGACGGCAAAGACCGCATTGGCCACCAGCCACTGCAAAAGCGACCCTTCGGTCTGATAGACATGCGCAAAGCCATCCCAAGACCAGATCGCCCGTTGCCGGATGCGCAGAATTTGTTGCCACATTTTCTTAACCCTTACTGATTTATGCTGAGTTTGGGCGATCCGGCCTGCGCTGCCAAGGGCGCAGGCTGACCCTACGAAACATTTGACCGGCCCTGTGATCCCGCTAGCGTCAGACTGTCGCGTGAAAGGAATAGCCAATGTATCCGACCTATGCCCGCTCAGAGCGCATCGCCGATGGCACCATGCATGCGGTTGGCGTGCTGGGCGCAATCACCGGGGCAATCGTGCTGATTGTCTGGTCAACGGGTACAGCAACAGCGGGCCAGATCGCGGCGATTTCTGTCTATGCTGCGACGTTGATCGCAACTTTCGTGGCATCCGCCTTTTATCACATGACCCCTTGGGCGGGCATCCGTCCAGTCCTGCGCCGGTTTGACCATGCGGCGATCTATCTCAAGATCGCTGGTACCTACACGCCGCTGGTCGTGTTGATCGGCAGCTGGTTTGCCTATGTCGTGCTGGCTTTGGTCTGGGGCCTTGCCGTGCTCGGCATGGTGCTCAAGCTGTTTTTCTGGCGCACGCCGGGGCGCTTTGGACCGGCACTCTATCTGATCATGGGATGGCTCAGCCTTGCGCTGATCTGGTCGCTCTGGCCAATTGTCCCGCTGCCGGCAATGGCGCTGATCGCCATCGGCGGGCTGCTCTATACTGCGGGCGTGCCGTTTTACGCCAGCGAGACGATGAAATATTCGATCGCGATCTGGCACGGGTTTGTTGTGGCGGCGTCGGGCTGTTTCTTTGCGGCGATTGCAATTGCCTCTACCGCTCCGGCCTGACCCCGGACATGCCCTGATGGCAGCCCCCCCTTGGGGCGCTGTGGGTGTGTCGCGCCGCTATAGCCCGGCAGCCACCCTTTGCACCGTGCGCAACCGGTCCGCATTGGGCGGGTGTGTGCCAAGAAAGCGGTTGCCCGGATCAGGGATGCGCTGGAAAAAGGCAGCCCCCCTGAGCGGGTCGAACCCCGCCGCCGCCGCGATACGCGCGCCCAGCGCATCGGCTTCCAGTTCGAATTCCTTGGAATAGCTGCGCCCACCGACGCTCGCCCCAAGACGCTGCGCCGATTCAATGGAACCGGCATCCGTGGCACCCAGCACACCGGCCAGAGCGCCAGCCAACAAACCGCCCAAGGCCGCATTCTGCTGCTGGCGTGGAAGATGTCCGCGAATGTGATGCGCGGCTTCATGGGCCATCACCAGCGCCAATTCATCGCGGTTACGCGCCTCTGCGATCAAGGGAATGGTGAAGCCGATGATGGGTCTGCCATTGCGGTCCAGCGTCTGAAAGGCATTCACCCCTCCTCCGGGGCGCTCATCTACCACAATCCGAAAATCGCAATTCACCTGCTGCGATCGCGCGCGGCAATATTGCTCTGCCACCGGTTCGAGCTGGCCCACGACAAATTCAAAGTTGGCAACCGCCTGACGCGGCGACAATCGCGGCGGCACCGGTGGGCTGGCGGTCGGTTGCACAAAAGGGGGCGGGTTGGTTCTCTGCACGACCACAGGTGTGCAGGCGCCCAATATGGCAAAGAAGGCAAGGGGCAGGAAACGCATATCTGGTCCTTTGCTGTCATCGCTGTCACCGGCACCCTAGCATCTCATAATGCACCTTCAACAGCGCCTGCCGCGCCCTGAGGGGAAAGCGCCGACCCCCGCGCAAGCCTGACCGCGCGCAACCGTTCTTCGCTGGTCGGATACGGCCCGTTGGTCTGTGGGCCGAGCTGCGGCAAACGCAAAAGGATATTTGCAGCCCTTTCAGGGGCAAATCCGACGGCGATCATAATTTGCGCCCCAGCTTGTCGGCTGCCAGCTCGAATCCGCGCTGCCGGGCCTGAACTTCGGACCAATTACCGCCGCGCAACTGCTGCGCATGGGTGGCACCTATTGCGCCCAAGGAAGCATTCCTTTGCGCTGTCGTTTCAGTGACTTTCGCGTTCAGACGCCCAAGATACCCGGCGATATGATGCGCAGCCTCATGCGCGACAATCAGCGCAATCTCATCGGAGTTGCGGGCACTTTCAATCAGCGCGGAGGTAAACGTCAGCCGTGGTCGCCCGCGCCCGTCCACCGATTGAAACGCATTTGGGGCACGACCGGGGCGCTCATCGACTACAATCTGAAAGTCGCAGTCTTGGCAAATTCACTGTTGCGGCAATCTTTTTCTGCCACCGGCATGATACGGTTCACGGCAAACGCAAAATCGCTGGCAGCCTGTTGGCGCGACACCGGCACCGGCGCCACAGCGCCGCTGTTTGCCGCGCAGCCCGCCAGAACAACTGTTATCCACAAAAACGCCCAGCGCATCCTCGGCCCCGCAAATCGTTACAAGTTTCTTAAAAATACCGATTGCTATGCTATTAAACTATTGAAAATAGTACTCAAAGTTAACGCAAGCGAGAGTGATCCCATGTTTACCATTGAACACGACTATGATGCCTCCGTTGTCACCCTGGTCGACGAAGGCAAAGCCCCGCTCCGTGAAGATGTGATCGTCAACGCCTTTGATGATTGCGTCACGGTCACGCAGTTTGACCCGCGCATTGATGATGTGGTGCGGATCACGCTTTCGCTGTCCCAGCTACGCGACCTGGAGGCGGCATTGGACTTGCCAGAGGGCATTTATCAATTGCGCAAACCCTGATCGGGTTGACACCGCGGGTGCCTCCGGCGGAGATAGCCTTGAACACACAAAACGGGGGCATTGCATGACGACAGGATTTTTCTGGGATGAACGGTGCTTCTGGCATGGTGGCGGCAATTACGCCGGGATGCTGCCTGTTGGCGGATTGGTGCAGCCTCTGGACGGCGGGCTGCCTGAAAACCCGGAAACCAAACGCCGCTTGAAAAATCTCATCGAGGTGACCGGTCTGGCGGCAGAGTTGTCCATGCAAGGCGCCTCTCAGGCGACGCGCGAGGATTTGCTGGCGGTCCATCCCGCCCACTACCTTGATAAGTTCAAGTCGCTCTCTGATGCGGGCGGTGGAGAATTGGGCCGTCGCACCCCCTTCGGCCCCGGCGGTTACGAGGTCGCGGCGCAATCAGCAGGGCTGGCGAAGGCGTCCCTGTCCGCAGTGCTGCGCGGTGATCTGGACAACGCATATTCCCTCTCGCGGCCGCCCGGCCACCACTGCCTGCCCGACTATCCCAACGGGTTTTGCCTGCTCAACAACATCGGTATCGCAATCGAGGCGGCCAAGACGGCGGGGCTTGCCCAGCGTTTTGCCGTGCTTGACTGGGACGTGCACCACGGCAACGGGACCGAGGCCGTGTTCTATGACCGGTCTGATGTGCTGACCGTCTCGTTGCATCAGGACCGCAACTACCCGATGGATACAGGCGCCTTTGCCGACCGTGGCACCGGCGCCGGCAAAGGCTACAACCTTAACATCCCGCTGCCCCCGGGCACCGGCCACCTTGGATACCTCGCCGCAATGGAGCGGCTGGCCTTGCCCGTTATTCGCGGTTTCGCGCCCGACGTGGTAATCATCGCCTGTGGCTTTGACGCCGCCGCCAATGATCCTCTGGGCCGGATGCTGGCCACCGCCGAGACATTCACTCTGATGACCCGGCAGGTCATGGAACTGGCGCGAGACATCTGCGGTGGCAAACTGGTGATGGTGCACGAGGGTGGATACTCGGAAACCTACGTTCCTTTCTGCGGTCACAATGTGTTGCAGGAACTGGCAGGCAGCGCGATTGGCGCGCCAGACCCTTTTGCCGAAGTGTTCCCGCTGCGCCAACCGGACGAGCGGTTCGATGCGTTTCTGGATAGTGTGATCAAAGAGATGGAAGTACAGCTGTGAAGGATCAGTTGCAGTCGCCCGAGATGGAAAACCGTCACGCCGTGACCTGATCACAATAACCCTCTCCTATCATCCGCCTCTGAACGCCGCCGATTGCCCGTTGTCACAGCACATATCGCCACATATCTGTGACACACCCAAACGCAGGACACCCTATGCCAGCCCGCAATCAAGCCGCCCTCGATTTCCTTCTGACCCGCCGCTCGCGCCCGGCCAAGACGCTCACCACGCCGGTCCCCGACCGCGCGGCACTGGAGACCTTGCTCACCGCCGCGGCCCGCACGCCCGATCACGGCAAGCTGGAACCTTGGCGGTTCATCGTTCTGAGCAAGCCCGCACTGGCGCGGCTGGCCACCATGATCCCCGCGCGGGGGAACGCCTTGGGCATCGACCCTGACAAGATTGCCAAGGCGCGGGATCAATTCGCCAAGGCCGATCTGGCGGTGGCCGTGATCAGCAGCCCCAAACCGTCCGAGAAAGTTCCCCAAATCGAGCAAACCTATTCCGCCGGGGCCGTTTGTCTGGCGCTGCTGAACGCCGCACTTGCCGCAGGCTGGGGGGCGAATTGGCTGTCTGGCTGGGCCAGCCATGATCGGGATTTTGTCAGCGAGGGGCTTGACCTTGCCGACACTGAAACCGTCGCGGGTTTCATCCACCTTGGGACCGAGACCAGCGCACCCCCCGAACGCCCGCGCCCTGATCTGAGCGCCATCACCACATGGGCAGAAACATGATCTTTGCCGCCTTTCTCAAGGCTCTGGCCCAACTGTCCGACCCGCGTTTTCGCAGCGTACTCTGGCGCGGAATTGGCCTGACCATTGCGCTGTTGATCGGGCTTTATGCCGCCCTGCTCTGGCTGGTTGAATGGCTCACGGCAGAGCCGATCACCCTGCCCGGCGTAGGCGAGATTACCTGGCTGGGCGATCTGCTTGGCTGGGGATCACTTGGGCTGGTGATCCTTCTATCGGTCTTTTTGATGATTCCGGTGGCCTCTGCCATCACATCGCTGTTTCTTGACGAGGTGGCGCAAGCGGTGGAGGACAAACATTTTCCCAGGCTGCCAGCCGTGCCGCATGTCACATTCTGGGATGGCTTGCGGGATTCAGTGAATTTTCTGGGGGTGCTCGTCGGGGCGAATATATTTGCGCTTATCCTTTACGCCATTCTCCCCTTTGCCGCGATCTTCATCTTCTACGCGCTCAACGGGTTCCTGCTGGGGCGGGAATACTTCCAACTGGCCGCGATGCGCCGGGTCGGACGGGTACGTGCCAAGGAATTGCACAAACAGCACCGCATGACGATCTGGATTGCTGGCTGCCTGATGGCCGTCCCGCTGTCAATTCCGCTGATCAATCTGGTAATCCCGGTGCTGGGGGCAGCAACATTTACGCACCTCTACCACGCGCTCAGTCGCGGCTGACCTCTGGCGTGGACATCCGTTCAAACCAGTCAAGGTCACGCACAGTGACTGCCCCTGACAAGATCGTCCCGGCAATGACTGCCCAGATTGGCACCGCCCAAAGCGTTGTGACCTTGGCCTTGCGCTTGAGATCGAAATTCGCGGGCGACGACGCATGGGTGCCCGGTACGATCTCACCCGCCTCTCCTTGCGTTTCCAGACGCAACGGCAGCACGATGAAGAAAACGACCGTCCAGATGACGGCAAGTAAAACCAGACCAGAGACAGGACCCAAAGAAATATTCCTTATGCAAAGCAGTTACGCATCAGATACGCCGATTGGACGGCACGACAAGAGGCTAGACCTGCTCAAGTTCCACCAGACACCCGTTAAAATCCTTGGGATGCAGGAAAAGCACCGGCTTGCCGTGGGCGCCGATCTTTGGCTCACCGCCACCCAGCACGCGGGCGCCTTCGGCCAGAAGATGGTCGCGGGCGGCCAGTATATCATCCACTTCATAACATATGTGGTGAATGCCTCCCGAGGGGTTCTTGTCCAGAAACCCCTGGATAGGTGATCCCTCGCCCAGCGGATAAAGCAGCTCGATCTTGGTATTTGGCAGATTGATGAAAACAACGGTCACCCCGTGATCGGGCTCATCCTGCGGAGCGCCCACATCGGCCCCCAGCATCATGCGATACTGGGCGCTGGCGGCCTCCAGATCTGGAACAGCGATTGCAACGTGGTTCAGGCGGCCAATCATGAGCATCTCCTCTTCTTTCGCGCCTTATGGTGCGCAGGCGGGCGGGGTGCAACGGGCGCTGCGGTTAACCACCTCTTCACCTTGAGGTGTTCTGAATATGGGGGCTGCATAACAGGGAAGAATCACGATGGAAACGCTTGACGATCTGATGTTCACCCGTGCGCCCACCGCACGACGCCCGCTGTTGGGCCTCACTGTGCTGGTCGTCGAAGACAGCCGTTTCGCGAGCGAGGCCGTCAGGCTGATGTGCCTGCGGTCCGGCGCGCGGATCAGACGGGCCGACAGTTTGGAAAATGCGCGGCGTCATCTGGCGATCTACCGGCCGGGCGTGCTGCTCGTGGATGTGGGGTTGCCCGACGGTTCTGGCCTGTCGCTGATCCAGTCGGCGGCAGAGGCGACACCACGGATCGACGTTATTTTGGGGATCAGCGGGGAAGATCACAGCCATGATGTTCAAGCGGCAGGAGCGGATGGTTACATCGCAAAGCCCGTGGACAGCCTTGCTGCGTTTCAAGCCGCAATCCTTGAACACTTGCCGCTGGATCGCCAACCGCCTTCACCGCGTAAACTGTCTGACGAAACCATCCGGCCCGATCCCATCGCCTATCGCGATGACCTTAGCCATATTGCGCAGGTTCTCGACGATACCGACGACGAAGGCGCGCTGGATTACGTCACGCAGTTTCTGGGCGGGGTTGCACGCATCGCCCAAGACCATGATCTTGGCGCGGCGGTCTCGAACCTGACCAAACTGCGGCGCGCAGGACGCAATCCGCATGAAGGCGTGATCGCCCTGTCGCAACTGGTGCAAACCCGCATCACGGCGGGTGGGCCGCTCTAGCTTTCAGGCGGAAGCACGCGCAGGCGCAATTCGCGCAGCTGTTCGTTTTGCGGCGCGCTCGGGGCGTCCATCATCAGGTCTTCGGCACGCTGATTCATCGGGAACATGATGACCTCGCGGATGTTTGCCTCATCGGCCAGCAACATCACGATCCGGTCAATGCCAGCGGCACAGCCCCCGTGGGGTGGCGCGCCATATTGGAACGCATTGACCATCCCGCCAAAGCGCTTGTTGACCTCATCCTCACCGTAGCCCGCAATTTCGAACGCCTTGAACATGATCTCGGGGCGGTGATTTCGGATCGCACCGGACACCAGTTCGCAACCATTGCAGGCCAGATCATACTGATAGCCCAAAACCTCCAGCGGGTCACCTTCCAGCGCGTCCATACCGCCTTGCGGCATGGAAAACGGGTTGTGCTCAAAATCGATCTTGCCGGTTTCATCGTCCTTTTCGTAGATCGGAAAATCCACAATCCAGGCGAATGCAAACCGGGTCAGATCGGTCAGGCCCAATTCGTCGCCAATCACCGTGCGGGCCTTGCCTGCCACAGCCTCGAACGCTTTTGGCTTGCCACCAAGGAAAAATGCCGCATCCCCAAGACCAAGGCCCAACTGGGTGCGGATCGCCTCGGTTCGCTCCGGGCCGATGTTTTTGGCCAATGGTCCAGCGGCTTCCATGCCGCCCTGCACTTCGCCGGATTTCAGCTTGGCCTGCGCCTCTTTTACCGAAAGGCCCAACTCCTGCGCTACTGCGTCTGCGGTCTTTTCGCGCCAGAAGATATAGCCCATCCCCGGCAAACCCTCTTTCTGGGCAAATGCATTCATCCGGTCACAAAACTTGCGGCCAACAGGCTCGCCACCCTTGCGGCGAGGCGCGGGGATGGCACGCACCTCGGTGCCCTCCTGTTCCAGCAATTTGGCAAAAATCGCAAATCCCGAGCCGCGGAAATGCGCGGACACATCCTGCATCTTGATCGGGTTGCGCAAGTCAGGCTTGTCTGTGCCATACCACATGGCGGCATCGCGATAGGAAATCTGCGGCCAGACCTTGTCAACATGCCGCCCATTCCCGAATTCTTCAAAGATCCCGGTAATCACGGGCTGGATCGTGTCAAACACATCCTGCTGCTCGACAAATGACATCTCCAGATCCAACTGATAGAAATCCGTGGGGGAACGGTCGGCACGCGGGTCCTCATCCCGGAAACACGGGGCAATCTGGAAATACTTGTCATAGCCCGACACCATGATCAGCTGTTTGAACTGCTGCGGCGCCTGTGGCAGGGCATAGAACTTGCCGGGGTGCAACCGGGAGGGCACCAAGAAATCACGCGCACCTTCGGGTGAGGAGGCCGTAATAATCGGCGTCTGAAACTCGCGGAAGCCCGTGTCCCACATCCGGCGGCGCATCGAGGCGACCACATCGGACCGCAGTTTCATGTTCTCCTGCATCGTCTCGCGACGCAGGTCGAGGTAACGGTATTTCAGGCGGGTTTCCTCAGGATACTCCTGATCGCCAAACACCATCAGCGGCAGCTCTTTCGCCGCACCCAGAACATCGACATTACGAATAAACACCTCAACCTCTCCGGTTGGAAGTTTGGGGTTCACCAACTCCGGGTCGCGGGCCTTAACTTCGCCATCGATGCGGACGCACCACTCAGAGCGGACTTTTTCCACATCGGAAAACGCCATCGAATCCGGGTCACACAGCACCTGCGTGATACCGTAGTGATCGCGCAAATCGATAAACAGGATACCGCCATGATCCCGTACCCGATTGACCCAGCCCGACAAGCGAACGGTTTCGCCGACATTCGCGGCGGTCAGATCGGCACAGGTGTGGCTGCGATAGGCATGCATGGGTCAATTCCTCAAGGCGATTGGTCGGCCCGATACACATCTTTGCTTGTGCGAAGTCAACCGCTCCCTTCATCTTGGCCCAAAAACTCCCGCCGGAGGCATCAAAATTCCAGAATTTTGATCCCCCCCTTGCGCCGACGCGCACCATGCCTATAACCCACGACAATTTGCATATTCAGGGGGCACCGCCATGCCAAAGCGTACCGACATCCAGTCGATCATGATTATCGGCGCGGGCCCCATCATTATCGGACAAGCATGCGAGTTCGACTACTCGGGCGCTCAGGCCTGCAAGGCCCTGCGCGAAGAAGGCTACCGGGTCATCCTCGTCAACTCCAACCCGGCCACCATCATGACCGATCCAGGGCTGGCGGACGCCACCTACATAGAGCCGATCACCCCCG
>Ga0316205_10002170_pt1 | contig 21257 bp, 16 predicted proteins | sample 3monthpyrite_MG_FD_204941 | JGI IMG/M metagenome (GOLD analysis project Ga0316205, IMG submission 204941) | Microbial mat bacterial communities from mineral coupon in-situ incubated in ocean water Damariscotta River, Maine, United States -... | ecosystem: Environmental > Aquatic > Marine >... | reverse complement strand
TGGAATCAATGGATGATGGGCATATTCAAATTTCCTTACGTCATGAGCTGGATGGCGAGTCTGGTGGCCGCCTGAGTCTGCACCTTATGGATAGTGGTGATGGTTATGATTATAAGAATGTTGATGTCGATAAAAATCAGTATTCTGGGCGAGGGCTTAAGCTAGTATCATCTTTATGTACCGAAATAAAGGTTCTGGGTAAAGGTAACTCGGTTATGGCTTATTATGACTGGACTAAAAAAGATTAAGCAGAAAAACACTGTAATCTCATACATGTTTCACACCCATAAAATTATTTCATGATTATAACCTATTGAATTTATTGTTTTTTATTTTCAGCGCGTAAAAATAACTTGCTTTTCAGCCAATGCGAACTAAAGTGTCTGTCAGAGATATTAATCATTGGCTAATATAGTTCGCTATGAGATGCCAGAGAGTGCTGGAGAAACACATGTCTACATCAAATCAAGATCAGGCCAATCTGAATGAAGACCTGGATCAACTAGAAACTCATGAATGGCTAGATGCTATAGAAGGGGTTTTAAAATCAGACGGCGCAGATCGCGCACACTTTTTATTAGAGCAGATGATCGACAAGTTACGTCGCTCTGGTGCTAACTTGCCACATAAAGCCAACACGGCTTATGTAAACACGATTCCCACGCACTTGCAGCCAAATATGCCGGGCGATAGAAGTGTAGAGCGTCGCATAGGTGCTTTGATTCGCTGGAATGCAGCAGCGATGGTTGTAAAGGCAAACAGAAAAGCATCTGAGCTGGGTGGCCATATCGCGAGTTTTGCATCCGCAGCCACTTTATATGATGTTGGTTTTAATCATTTCTGGCGTGCACCTACTCATGAACATGGTGGTGATTTAGTCTTCTTCCAGGGGCACTCAGCACCAGGTATGTATTCTCGTGCTTATCTTGAGGGTCGCTTAAAAGAGGATCAGTTAGATAACTTCCGTCAGGAAGTGGACGGTAATGGTCTGTCATCATACCCACATCCATGGTTAATGCCTGACTTCTGGCAGTTCCCAACCGTTTCAATGGGGCTTGGGCCTATCTCAGCGATTTATCAGGCGCGTTTTATGAAGTACCTGCAAGATCGTAGTCTGGCAGACACTCGTGACCGTAATGTCTGGTGTTTCATGGGCGACGGTGAAACGGATGAACCTGAATCATTAGGTGCCATTTCATTAGCCTCTCGTGAAAAGCTGGATAACTTAACGTTTGTGATTAACTGTAACTTACAACGCCTAGATGGACCAGTACGTGGTAACGGTAAAATTATTCAGGAACTGGAAGCGGTTTTCCGCGGTGCGGGCTGGAAAGTCATTAAAGTGCTTTGGGGAAGTTACTGGGATCCATTGTTAGCAAAAGATCATGATGGTTTACTACAGAAACGTATGCTTGAAGCCGTTGATGGTGATTTCATGAATTATAAATCCAAAGATGGTGCCTATGTGCGTGAGCACTTCTTTGGTAAATACCCGGAACTAAAAGCCATGGTTGCCGATATGTCGGATGATGATGTCTGGCGTTTGAATCGTGGTGGCCATGATCCATTTAAAGTACATGCAGCCTATGCGGAAGCGTCGGTGCGCGATGGGCAGCCAACTGTAGTGCTTGCACACAGCGTTAAAGGTTACGGTATGGGTGCAGCCGGTGAAGGACAGATGCGCACTCACTCACAGAAGAAATTAGATGAAGAAGAAATGATAGCCTATAAAAATCGTTTCAATATTCCGATTACTGATGAGCAAGCTGCTAAGTGCGAATACTACCGTCCAGATGAAAACTCTGAAGAAATGAAATACATGAAAGCCCAGCGTGAAAAACTGGGTGGTCCAATGCCAGTTCGTCAACGTTTGGCTGCACCACTGGAAGTTCCTGAGCTTTCAGTGTTTGAACCCATTACAAAAGGTTCAGGTGACCGTGAAATGTCAACAACAATGGCATTTGTTCGCTTGTTAACTCTTATTACTCGTGACAAGAAAATGGGTAAATATGTAGTACCTATCGTACCAGACGAAGCGCGTACTTTCGGTATGGAAGGTATGTTCCGTCAACTAGGTATTTATTCTTCAGTCGGGCAGTTATATACGCCACAGGATAAAGAACAGGTGATGTTCTATAAGGAAGATAAAACCGGACAAATTTTAGAAGAAGGCATTAACGAAGCCGGTGCCATGTCATCATGGATTGCGGCGGCAACTTCTTACAGCACACATGCAGTAAATATGGTTCCATTTTATATTTACTATTCTATGTTTGGTTTCCAACGTATTGGTGATCTGGCATGGATGGCGGGTGATATGCAGGCCCGCGGTTTCTTACTGGGTGGCACAGCCGGCAGAACAACACTAGCCGGTGAAGGTTTACAGCATCAGGATGGTCATAGCTTCCTGGTATCTGGCACTATTCCAAACTGTGTGTCATATGATCCGACTTTTGCTTATGAGCTTGCTGTCATTATTCAGGACGGTATGCGTCGTATGTATCAAAACCAGGAAAATGTTTTTTATTACATCGCAGTGATGAACGAAAATTATATTCAGCCAGCTATGCCGAAAGGTGTTGAAGAAGGCATCGTTAAAGGTATGTACTTATTACAGGGTGGCGGTAAACGTCGCAAGAAAGTACAACTGATGGGTTCGGGTACTATTTTACGTGAAGTTATTGCAGCGGCTGAATTGCTTGATAAAGACTGGTCAATTGACGCGGACATATGGAGTGTTACCAGCTTCAATGAACTAAAACGAGAAGGCGAAGATGTTGATCGCTGGAATATGTTGCATCCATTAGAAGATAAACGTATTAGTTATGTAGAAAAATGTTTGAAAGATAAGCGAGGCCCAATTGTTGCGGCAACGGATTATGTTCGAACTTATGCGGAGCAAATTCGTAAGTGGGTACCCGCACAATATGATGTGTTAGGTACTGATGGTTTCGGTCGTTCTGATACCCGTGCTCAATTGCGTAAACATTTTGAAGTAAATGCAAAGTACGTTGCAGTAGCGGCATTGATGGCACTGGCAAATGATGGCCAGTTCCCTGCTGGTAAAGTTCAGGAAGCGATTGAAAAATATGGCATCAATCCTGAGAAACCAAATCCTGCTACGGCATAAAAATATACAAGAAAAAAACGAGAATGAAGCGAATACATGCAAATGTAAACGCACATAAAACCAGGTTTATTTTGAATATAATAAACTTGGTCATTCTCGAAAGCTTGTGTCGGGAATCCAGCGTCTTAGAGATATTTAAGAAGATGGGTTGCCAATACAAAGATAAGAATATAAAACAGTTAAACAACTGGAGTAAACCATGAGTGAAATGGTCGAAGTAAAAGTTCCTGATATTGGTGATTTCGATTCTGTAGAGATTATCGAAATACTCGTATCAGTAGGTGATCAAATTGCCGAAGAAGATTCTTTAATTACGGTTGAATCAGATAAAGCATCAATGGAAATTCCTAGCAGTCATGCGGGTACCGTAAAAGAAATTAAAGTAAATATTGGTGACTCAATTGCAGAAGGCGCAGTGGTCGTTGTAATTGAAGCATCTGCTGCTGCAGAAGCTACGCCAGCTGAAGCAGTTTCGCAAGCACCAAAAGAAGAAGTAGCGGCACCAGCTAAAGCGCCGGAGCCGGCACCCGTTGCTGCAATTAAAGCTGAAGCCAGACCGTCTCCGACAGCTAATATAGACCCTGTTAGTTTTAAAAATGCGCATGCCTCACCTTCAGTTAGAAAATTTGCCCGTGAACTGGGTGTTGATTTGAGTAAAGTTGGCGGCACTGCTCGTAACTCGCGTATTGTAAAAGATGATGTGCAGGCATTTGTTAAGAAGGTTATGTCATCTGGTGGTGCATCTGTAAATGGTGGTGCGGCATTAGGTGTTGAGCCAATGCCAGAAATTGATTTCAGCCAGTTTGGTGAAATTGAAATTAAACCGCTCAGTAAAATTAATAAATTAACTGGTAAGTTCTTGCATCGTAACTGGGTAAGCATTCCCCATGTTACTCAATTTGATGAAGCGGATATTACATCTTTAGAAGCTTTCCGTAAGCAGTCAAATAAAGAGTATGAAAAAGAAGGTGTGAAATTCACCATGTTGTCTTTCATTATGAAAGCAGTAGCTGCAGGGCTTAAAAAGTATCCTCGTTTTAACTCTTCATTAGAACCTAGTGGTGAAAACTTAATCCTGAAAAACTATTTTAATGTAGGTGTTGCTGTTGATACACCTGACGGATTAGTTGTACCCGTTATCCGAGATGTTGATAAAAAATCTTTAGTAGAAATATCCATGGAATTGCGTGAAATTTCAGGTAAAGCAAGAGATAAAAAATTAAAACCTTCTGATATGCAAGGTGGCAGTATTTCAATCTCAAGTTTGGGCGGTATTGGTGGCACTAAATTTACACCAATAGTTAATGCACCTGAGGTGGCAATATTAGGTGTATCAAAAGCGGAAATGAAACCCGTTTGGAATGGCACTGAATTTGAACCTAAGTTGATGTGCCCTTTATGTTTGTCTTATGACCACAGGGTCATTGATGGTGCAGATGGCGCAAGGTTTATAACTTATGTGAGCAGCTTATTAGCAGATGCTCGTCGCTTGTTACTGTAGCCCGTTATTTAAAAAAATTGATAACGTTCAGAATACTGCAGTATTAAATAATGTCGTCATTCCCGAATGCTTGTGTTGGGAATCCAGCGACTTTGCAGACCACAAGATCATTGGATCTCCGATACAGGCATTCGGAGATGACAGAAAAAGAAAAGGCTTAATATTATGAGCACATTAGAAGTTAAAGTACCTGATATAGGCGATTTTGATTCAGTAGAAATTATTGAAGTTTTAGTTGCTGTCGGTGATCAGATTGCTGAAGAGGATTCACTTATTACGGTTGAATCAGATAAGGCTTCAATGGAAATTCCAGCACCCGCTGCCGGCACAGTGACTTCAATTAAAGTCTCTGTTGGTGATGAAATAGCTGAAGGTAGTTTAATTCTGATGCTGGAAACCAGTGCTGATACTACAGCTGCCTCAGCTGGGGTAAAACAGGAAGAAGCGCCTAAAGTAGAAGCGGCTCCTGAAGTTGAAACGCTTAAATCAGAACAGGCACCTGCGGCTAATAGTTTTGCCGGTAAAGTAGATGTTCAGGCTGAAGTGGTTGTCTTAGGTTCAGGCCCTGGTGGTTATACGGCTGCTTTTCGTGCGGCCGATCTGGGCAAACAGGTTGTTCTAATAGAAAAAGACGATGTGTTAGGTGGCGTCTGTTTGAATGTGGGCTGTATACCTTCAAAAGCATTGCTTCATGTAGCTGAGGTTGTGAGTGAAGCTGAGGAATTTTCTGCTGATGATATTGGTATTAAATTTACTAAACCAAAAATTGATAATGTTAAGTTGCGCGCACACAAAGATAGTGTAATTAAAAAATTAACAGGTGGTTTGAAATCAATGGCAAAACAGCGCAAGGTTACAACTGTGCATGGTTTTGGAAAATTCACATCAGCTAATACAATTGAAGTTGAAGCAGCAGATGGCAGTAAACAAACCGTAGGTTTTGAAAATTGCATAATTGCGGCTGGTTCATCTGTAACCAAACTACCCTTTATTCCCTGGGAAGATAAGCGCGTATGGGACTCTACTGATGCGCTAGAATTACACAATATACCCAAAAGATTATTAGTAGTCGGTGGTGGCATTATTGGTCTGGAAATGGCAACGGTATATTCTGCGCTGGGTGCAAAAGTGACAGTTGTAGAATTAAGCCCGGGACTAATTCCTGGAGCTGATCGGGATTTAATTCGTCCATTTGAGAAATCACTTAAAACTAAATATGAGAATATTTATACCAGCACAAAAGTAACTGAATTGATTCCTGGTAAAAAAGGCATTACCTGTAAGTTTGAGGGTGCTAAGGCGCCTGATGAAGATACGTTCGATAATGTATTAGTGGCGATTGGACGTTCTCCTAATGGTAAATTAATTGATGCTGACAAAGCGGGCGTTATTGTAAATGATCAGGGCTTTGTGCCTGTTGATAATCAGATGAGAACCAATGTAAATAATATTTTTGCGATTGGTGATGTGGTTGGTCAACCCATGCTGGCTCATAAAGCAACTCATGAAGCTAAAATTGCTGCTGAAGTAATTGATGGACAGAAGCGATTCTTTGATGTGCGTACAATACCATCAGTTGCCTATACATCTCCTGAAGTAGCCTGGTGTGGGCAAACTGAGGATGAGCTAAAAGCAGAAGGTATTGAATATATTAAAGGTGCATTCCCCTGGGCTGCGAGTGGCCGAGCATTATCTGTTGGTGCTACAAATGGTGTGACTAAAGTTATATATGATAAGGAAACGCATCGTATTATTGGTGCCGGTATTTTAGGCAGAAATGCTGGTGAGTTAATTGCTGAAGCAGCTCTGGCTATAGAAATGGGGGCAGAGATGGATGATATAGCAATGACAATTCACCCGCATCCGACTTTATCTGAAACTCTGAATTTTGCGACTGAAGTCGCAGAAGGTACCTGTACAGATATTTATATGCCTAAAAAGAAGTAATTAATGAACTTGATCCCACGGCTTATCGTGGGATCAGTGTTTGTGGATTGATTATTATGAAAACAAGTTGTTTTCTAAATTAAGTAGTTTCTCTTTAACTTGTAAACCACCTGCATACCCGCCTAAATTTCCATCGTTACCAATTATACGGTGGCAAGGTATAATAATTGACATTGCATTCGCACCATTTGCATTAGCTACAGCTCTTACTGCCTGAGATTTTGAAATATTTGTTGCAAGTTCAAGATAACTTGCCGTCTTTCCATAGGGTATTTCAGTTAATGCTTTCCAGACTGTTTTTTGAAATTCAGTGCCAATGAACTTTACCGGTATATCAAATGTTTTTCGTTTATTTGTAAAATATTCATTTAGTTGCTGACGCGTAATATTAAGAATATCATCCATTTTTTCTGTGTACGTGGTATTTAGTTTAGACTGTAAACGACTATCAATTCTGTTACGCATTTGTCGGTAACGCCAGTCAGCCATAATTAAATGATTATCATGCGAACCTAATATGAGTTCACCATAGTTTGTATCAAAGTACTGTATATTGATTTTTCCCATTACGATAACCCCTTAATAGTTAAAAGAAGTAGGCAATATCAAGCTGAATAAAATCATCATCTTCTATTCCTTTAAGTCGACTTAATCTGTCTATTTTATTAAACCCGCGTATCTCCAGACTAGCCGTCCAGTTTTCAGAAAAGCGTTTTTTAGCCTCCAGACTAATTAGGCGCTCCTGATTATCCAGATCATATATTACACCTAAAAGAGCTTCGCTCGAGTCAGCATCATTCATAGCTAAACGCAAACCCATCATAAGATCATTTTGAAATATAGCCGTTGCCTCTATGCCTCGGTCATCATATAGGTATTCTGAAACCAGGCCAATATCAGCATCTGATTCAAACACACCAACAAAGGTATATTCAAATCCACCTGTCATAGCAAAAAACTGCTCATCGAAAAGCTGATCGTTTATATCAGTGCTTTGCCAGTCACGCGCGATAGCTTCAAATTTCCATAACCATTCTTCAGTGGTTAGTTGAGCATCTATGCTAGCCTGTTGCATTTGAGGGTAATATAAAGAAAGTGTGTTGCTGTTGTTAGTGGGTGCGCGAAACAAAGGTTCACGGCTTGTGCCATTAAAGTAAGCCAGCCCTATTTCTAAGTCACCAAAATATTGAAACCAGCGAAATGCATAATCAATATTTTTTTCTTCATCTGAAGATTCATAATTAACCTGATCACTATCGACTACCGGGTAGCTTCTAGGCCGACCTTCTATGTCCTGAAAAGTACGTTCTCTGAAGTAGGGTAGTATGAATACATCAACAGTTCCCCAGTCTCTTTCAAATGTTGCTTTAATCATGGGTTGACCAAGTTTATCTTCGCCATCCGTGTTTTCTACATTATCTGTCTGGTTAATAACATCTACAAGGTGTTGAGATTCGGTTACCCCCCAATACACTTTACTAATACCAACACGTAACTCCCAGGTATCAAACACTTGCTGAAAGTGTAATTCACGTAAATCACCGTGCGTACGTTCATTATCGTATTGATCGATTCTAACAAATGGTGTGAAGGTAATGCTTTTATCATCACTTTCAAGGTTGCTATAATATTCTATTTCTGAAGACAATGAGACATAGTTATTATGTTGTTCAGGGTTATTAATCTGAGGGTCGTGTAAAAAAGCTCTATTTTGAAAGGTAATATCACCTGACCACTCAGCATGACTTTGAAAAGATGTCAGTGTGCATACCGTAAAAGTTAGTAATATTATTAGCTTGGTATTCATTTAAGCGGCTCAAATTTTTCAAGATGTTTTATTTCATCAGTAATTACTGGTGTAGGGTAATTAACTCCCATTAAGCTCTGTAGCTCAGAAGTGGGTACGTTTTCACCTTTTCGCCTGACAAGCGTTTGTACCAGGGCACTACTTATCAGTTTTCCATCACTGTACATTTTTTGTTCTATCCATGACCATTTTTCATCCCAGTAAATGAGCTGGCTATGCAGTTCATAAGCCTGAAATAATTTCAAAGGTCGTTTAAATCGAGTATGGATAGAGCCGACTACAGCAAACCATTTTTTCTTATAAATAATTTTAAGTAAGCCACTTCTTAATAATATGTCGACGCGGCCTAAATCCATGATGCTGTTAAATCGTCCGTTATTCATATGCATATTAATATCAAGATCATTGGGAAGCACATAAAATTTCAAGACAGATTTATCCATTAAATCCAGTGAAGGTTTCCAACAGGATTTAATGAATAAAATAAATAGTCTAAAGTACAGGTTCATTGGCAGTTTTAATCTTAAATTAGTTATTTCGCGCGTTTCAAACTATTACGATTAAAGTCTTTATCGGTTAATCCGGTTTTAAATTCATAGTTTTCCCAGCTTAGTGTCGTTGATTTTCCCGTTTGATGGTTAGTCATATGCATTTTATCGGCTCTCCAAAATTTTCCTAAGTACTGTTGATACCCCTCATAAGTCAGTGTTTTTAATAAGGTGTTCTTACGGTCATAGAAATCAATTTTTTCAGCCCGATATTCCTGTTTATTAACCCAGGCGACCTGACGTGTATAACCAGAGTGTTTATATGCTGGATAGCGCTCAACTACAAAGCAATCGATGCCATTGATAGTTTCGTCTTTTATATATTTGTAAGTGTATTTTTCGACTTCTTGTGACGATATGTCTTCATAGGCAAATTCACTACCCATAAACGGGCCAGATTTGTTTTTTGAGCTAATGCGTTTAACTCGCTTTAATGCGGGCAGGTAGAGCCATTGCTCGTCTGGTTTTAATGCATGTGAGTAAGTAAGTGAAGCTGTACCTTTTATGTCTTTTGGTGTATTAAATGTAGATAATCCTTTGTCACCATCACCAATAACTTCCAGTGTTTTAACTTTTACTTCACGCGTATTTGTTTGTCCCTGCTTGTTAGTCAGAAGCATTTTCATATTTGCAATGGAGTCGACGAAGCCTGTTTCTCGTTTATCAGCCTCTTTTGCAATTTCTAGTCCTTTAGCTGCATCATCTGCATAAGCAGTAGACATGCTTGTCAATAATATCAGGCTGCTAATAAATGTTGTAACTGATTTTTTAGTATAAGTATTTAAATTCATGATTAGTCCTTAAGCTGTTTTATTTTTTTTATCTGAATCAATAGCCATTAAAAGAGGTGGTAACAATAAGAAATCAAGGAACAGGGCAACAGCAATAATGATGCTGGTCATTAAACCCATTCCAGAATTCAGTTCAAAGTTTGATTGAGCAAGAATCATAAAGCCGGCGATTAACACCGCTGACGTCACCCATAAAGCAACACCTACATGATTAAATGCATAACGCACAGCATCCTGGCTGTTTAGGCCTTTCTCTTTTCTTGCTCGGATGTATTTACTCATAAAGTGAATTGTATCATCCACAACTATACCGAGTGTCATGGCTGTTACTATAGACAATGCGAGCCCGACTTCGCCTACAACCAGACCCCATATTCCAAAAGCGACACCAGCCGGAAAAAGGTTTGGAATTAAACTCATTAAACCATACTTTACTGACTTAAGAGCAATGATTAATACCATTGATATTAATACTAAAGCGACTGTAGTGCCGGTTAACATGCTAATGATATTTCTTCGTCCAATGTGTGCAAACATAATTGACGGACTGGCACCTGCAGTTGTAATGTCAGGAGTGTTTTGTTGCATCCAGTCATTTGCGCGTTGTTCTAAAGCAAGTAATTCATTAGATGAGATTGTTTTTAGTACAACATTTACTTTAGTAGACTGTTTGGCAACATCAATCTGGTTATTTAAATCCAGTCCATAGGGTAGTGACATTTCATAAAGTAAGAGGTACTGAGCACCAAGCTCTTTATTGTCAGGTAACTTGTAGAAAGCTTCGTCATCACCATGCATGTTTTTATTAAGACGTTTGAAAGTATCTGTAATAGTACTTACATGTAATACTTCATCCTGAGTTTCATACCACTCGGAAAATTTTTCTACCTGTGATAGAAATTGTGGTTTACTCACACCTTCTTTCTCGCCACTGTCTAATGAGTAAGCAATGGTGTAAGTACCAGTAAGGTTGTTAGTTGTAAAATCGGTATCACGTCTGAATTCAATTGATTCATCAAAATAATTTACAAAAATATCATTTAATTCATTTTGTGGAATCATCGCAATAAAGATCAGCACAAAAGTCGTTAATGAGATAAGTAGTGCATTGCGTTTCTCTACTACAAAATTGCCAAGTTTATCCATCAAACCAGTGCCCGCTATAAAGTGTTTAGCGTGAATTGGCAGTATGAACATAATGGCAGGTAAAAAGGTAACGGTTAACACAAATGCACCTAATACACCAAAAGTTGACATATTTCCAAGGTCACCGAAGGGAGGTGCATCACTGGAATTTAAACTTAAAAAACCCATTGCGGTAGTAATGGTAGTTAAAAATATTGGCATAAAGTTAACACGCATGCTTTCGACAATCGCGTCATGTTTGCTCATTCCTTTGTGTATTTCCTGCAGCATAGTTACCAATAGGTGAACTGCTCCTGCAATAGCTATTGTTAAAATTATAATAGGTGCTGATGCTGAAGGCGGGGTTAATTTAATGCCAAAATGTCCGCCGGCACCCATACCAATTATTATTGAGCAAAAAACAAGTATAATGGTAGCGGCAGTTCCACTAAAACCTTTTAGTAATAGCAATAGTACGACTGTAATGACTCCAAAGGCCATAGGGATTAAAGTCTGACCATCAGCCTGGCTTGCTTCCGGAAAAGCATTATTCATCATTACCATACCCGCTAATCGAATATCGATATCGGGATATTTAACTTTTGCCTCGGTTAACATCTTTCGGGCATAAGCTACCGTTTCAGGGTTTTCCTTCATCTGATCTTTACCGGGTAATTGTACAGTGACATTTACGCCGGTATGTTCTGTGTTAAGTGAAATTAGTCTGGCGGCTAAGATAGGTTCTTTCAGTGCCACCTGTTTTGCATAATCTAACTGCTCCTGAGTCATCGATTCAGGTTCAAGAACCAGGTCGTCAACAATTAAGTCATCTTCTTCGGCATAGGTATGTTGAAAGTTGGTAATAGAATCAACTCGAATAGAGTGGGGGATTTGCCAGGCTTCCTCCGTGATTGCCTGAATAGCCGATAAGTTATCCGGTGTAAACACCTTGCCATTTTTGGGTGAGATAACGAACATAACATTGTCATCTTTAGTGTAGGTATCCTGAAGGTTTTCAAAAGCATTTAACTGCGGATTATCTTTACTAAAAAAAACACGATAATCATTTGAGAAAGGCATCAAGTTAGGTGCGCCGCTGCCTATCACTCCTACCATAACAAGCGATAGTATTATTACCAGGTAACGCCACTTTAAAATCCATTCAGTGTATCTAACAAGCATGGGAGTTCTCCATTTTTTGGGTTATTTTGGGGAGTTTAATTGTTTCATTTCTTCTGAAAATAATTCTTTACAGAGTTTTTCTCTAAGAGCGTAAATATCAAAAGTGTTGCTAAGTGGCTGCCATTGATAGCTGTCTAATAGTTTGTGGCTATTTATCCAGGCCATTTCAAGAGGCTCCTGCATGCCGAGCTTTTTAAAAGGAATACCTGACATGTTAAGTAAATTTGAACCATAGCCCATTGTCCATAAACCGAGTACGATGCTGTCGGGTAAAAATGGCTGATCCAGAGGGATATCTCCGCTGCTCATCGCATCACGGACTATTTCTAAAACGATGCCAGTTATTTCTTGCTCAAGCTGTAAAAGTTCTGCCTGTTTATCTTCTGAAATTTTTTCTCTAACATCGACAGATTTAATTACCTGCATATTTTGCATTTCGACGGGATGTAATTGAGCGTATAAGCTCTGTGCTATACCTATTGCAGCAATGCGCTCCCTATGGCTTCCAGAGTAGTCTCTTGCTCTACCGAATAGCTCGCTTAAGTTGTCCATGCAGCGACAGCTGATACCGCTGATAATTTCTTCTTTGCTTGAAAAGTGGTTATATACCGTGCCCTTGGAGTATTCAATTTCAGCCGCAACACGATCCATTGTCAGGCCCAGGGTGCCTTCTTGTTTTAAAATTTGTTGAGCAGTATTAAGAATTAACTGCTCTCGTTCAAATAACTCGCGTTGTTTACGAGTCATGTTTTCTGTTGTCTTGGTCTTTATCATGGCAATAGAATATGACGCTACGTCAAAATTTGTCAACAAGTTTATTAGTTAGACGATTGTATTATTTTATGGGCTTCTATTTATTTACTCGATATAATCCATGATAGAATCCCTATGTTAATGTTTTTAAAAAGAAAAATTATGGACTATAGCTTTAATGATCTAGCCTATGCGTACGGTTTACCGACGACGAAAGGTAGTTTAAAAACTAAAAATTCTGACTTCCGTGTCGATGAAATCATGCCAATTGAGGCATCCGGTGAAGGGGAACATCTCTGGTTATTGATTGAAAAGGATGGTTCAAATACAGACTGGGTAGCGCAACAACTGGCGAAATTCTGCGGGCTTAAATCTATGGCAGTGAGCTATGCGGGAATGAAGGATCGACATGCTATAACGACACAGTGGTTTAGCCTGCATATGCCGGGATTGGATGATCCGGATTTCTCTGAGTTAGCTAACGATGAATTTAAAATATTAAAAATGGTTCGCCATAATAGAAAGCTAAAGCGAGGTGCTTTATCTGGCAACCGCTTCAAAATACGTATAACAGATCTTAGTGGTGATATTGAAGCGCTCGAAGAAAAACTCCGGCTAATTAAACAACAAGGCGTGCCTAATTATTTTGGTAACCAACGCTTTGGCAGAGATATGGGAAATATCTATAAAGCTGAAAAATTATTTTGCAGAGAATTAAAAAAAGTAAAAAAACAACAACGTGGTTTGTATTTATCTGCAGCTCGTTCGTGGATTTTTAATCAGGTGTTATCTAAACGTATCGAAATGGATAACTGGTTAACTCCGCTATTGGGTGAAGTTTTTATGCTTAATGGAAAGTCGGCCTGCTTTACAAATGAGGGTGATAATCGGGAGAGCGCTGAGATTATAAATCAGCGTTTATTGAATAAAAAAATCAATCTCACTTCATGTTTATGGGGTGAGGGTGAGAGCATGGCAACTGAGGAGGTTATGGCGTTAGAGGCATCAGTGGCCGCTGAATATAAAGTACTGGCTGACGGCTTACAGTCTGCTCGGTTAAAACAGGAACGTCGTGCATTAAGGTTGCTGCCAGACAATCTAAAATGGAGTGTGCACAATCGTGTGTTAGAGCTTGAATTTGATTTACCAGCGGGAACTTATGCAACAATGGTACTACGTGAGTGTGTTGATGTGGTCAGTTAAACAGAGATAGGTAAATAGCTTAGAGCAGAATTTACTGATTAGCTAAGCTCTCTAGTAATTCTATATATTGATCAGCAGCTCTAGGAGGGCTCCAGAGATAACCCTGGCCAAAATCAATACCCAGTTCTTTTATTCTGACTAGCTGTTCTTTAGTTTCAATTCCTTCCGCTACCAGTTTAAGTCCCAGACCTTTAGCTAGTCCATATATAGCATTTACAATGGCTATATCATCAGAGTCATGAAGTATTCCATCGGTGAATGACTTATCAATTTTTAAAATGTCGATGGGGAGTCTTTTTAAATAAGAGAGTGAGGCATAGCCTGTGCCAAAGTCATCAATAGATATGATAACGCCCATTGCGTGTAATTCATTGAGTATGTGTTCTGCCTGAGACTCATTTTTTAATAAAATACTCTCCGTTAACTCAAGTTCTATATGCGAAGCATCCAGTTGATATTTATTTAATGTTTCTCTGAGCAGGCTGACAAGATTTTGTTCCTTAAATTGACGGCCGGAAACGTTAATTGAAATATTTGTGACAGGAATGTTTTCATTTTGCCATTCTTTAAACTGTTTACAGGATTTTTCAATAACCTGTGCACCTAGCTGGATAATTAAACCTGTTTCTTCAGCAATGGGGATGAACTCATCAGGAGGAATGATGCCCTGTTGAGGGTGATTCCAGCGAACGAGTGCTTCCATGCCACTAGCGATTCCGCTGGTTAAATTTACTTTAGGTTGGTAATACACGACCAGTTCATCATTTTCGATCGCATGACGTAAATTGTTTTCAAGTTCTAAACGTCGACGCGCCTGTTTGCCAAAGTCTGGAGAGTAAAACTCATAAACATTCCCGCCTTTTTCCTTTGCACGGTATAAAGCAGCATCTGAATTACTTAACAAACTACCTATATCAAGCCCATCCTGAGGATAAACGCTTATGCCTATACTGGCTTTAACGTGAATATTCTGGTCGACTATTGTCATTCTGTGATCAATTGTGCGGGAAAATTTTTCTGCAATTAAAGCGATGTCTTCTAGCTGATGAAAGTTTTCAATTATTAAAATAAACTCATCACCGCCACTACGGGATAAAGTGTCTGTTCCACGAATTGTATTATTAAGCAGGCTTGCAACTGACATAATTACTTTGTCACCCTTATCATGCCCCAGGGTTTCATTGATTAGTTTCAGGTTGTCTATATCAATCATTAATAACGCAAGCATTGTTTTATTACGTTGCGCGCGCAGGGTGGCTGATTCTAAGCGGTCTAGAAGCAGAGTCCTGTTCGGTAATCCGGTGAGAGTATCGTGAAATTCAAGTTGTTTAACTTTTTGTCTGTTTTTCTCGCCTTCAACTATGCGTTTTACGCGTTGCTTGAATACAGACCAGTTAATGGGTTTGGTTATATAATCGACAGCTCCTGCATCGAACGCATTATTAACTGAGACATCATCATCCAAAGAAGTAATTATGAGTACTGGAGGTGGATTTGAGGTTTGAAGGGTTATTTCCTTACAGGCTGAAATGCCATCTACATCTGGCATGACCAGATCAAATATGCCCAGATCATAGGTAAATTCACGGCATAGCTCTATTGCCTCCATTCCCGAACGAGCCTCGGTCACATCATAATTATCTTCAGTGAGAATATGACGTAATAGTAGGAGTATTGAGGGATCATCATCAGCAATGATTATACTGCCTGATTTTGGTACAGATTCATCCATGCTGACTATTTTTCCTGTTAAAAGTGTTCAATATAATGAGACTAGCACATGAATGCCAAATTGCAGCGATCTTATAAGCTCTGGATATTTGACTAAAAGAGATTGCAGTAAAAGAAAGTCTTTTCTGTTTAAAAATTAACCACTAATTTGTGCGGAGTTTGCTGTGATTTTGTCGCCATTTACAGTAAAAATGAGTGAAAATGTAGGAAACTAACTTGGTTAGAATTGCATTGCGGGTTATCATTACAAGCTATATTTTTCATTGTCATGTCCATAAAGGGCAAAATGCCTATACTAAGGGCATACTAATTTATAAGATTTAAGAATGAATCCAAACTTTCTGGAATTTGAACAACCCATTGCCGAACTGGAAGCTAAAATTGAAGAGCTTCGTTATGTTGGTGATGATACTGAAATTAATATCGGTGAGGAAATTACTCGCCTGCAGTCAAAATGCAAAAGTCTGACAGAATCAATCTTTAATAAACTCACATCCTGGCAGACATCTCAGCTGGCAAGGCATCCGCAGCGCCCACATACCCTCGACTATATTGACCGAATCTTTACAGATTTTGAAGAATTACATGGTGATCGTGCCTATGCCGATGATAAGGCCTTAGTGGGTGGTATCGCCAGACTTGAAGGCAAGCCTGTAATGGTGATTGGTCAGCAGAAAGGGCGTGATACAAAAGAAAAAATTCGACGAAACTTTGGTATGCCTCGTCCAGAGGGGTATCGTAAAGCATTACGCCTGATGAAACTGGCTGAACGTTTTAAAATGCCGGTTATTACTTTTATAGATACACCAGGTGCCTATCCGGGAATCGGTGCAGAAGAGCGTGGACAGTCTGAAGCAATAGCGCGTAATTTATTTGAAATGGCTGCACTTAAAACGCCCATTATCTGCACAGTTATAGGTGAGGGCGGTTCTGGTGGTGCTTTAGCGATTGGTGTAGGTGACCGGGTTATGATGTTGAAATACAGTACATATTCTGTCATTTCTCCTGAAGGATGTGCGTCTATTCTCTGGAAAAGTGCGGAGCGTGCTCAGGATGCTGCAGAAGCTTTGGGTATTACTGCCGATCGTCTGCATGAATTAGGCCTGATTGATCAAATTATTGATGAGCCATTGGGAAGTGCTTATCGTGACGTTGATACAACGGCGCGTAATATTCGTCAGGCTCTTAAAGAGAGCTTGGATAACCTGAATCAGATGGGCACAGATAAGCTGCTTGATACCCGTTATCAACGTCTGATGAGCTATGGTCAGTTCACCGAATAATAAAAACAGCGGGCTGACTGCTGAGTATTTAATTCAGCAACTTAATCAACTTGCAGAACAATATAAAATTAAAAACTGGTGTTTAGCTTACAGTGGTGGGATAGATTCCCAGGTTTTATTGCATCTTTTATACCTCTCAAAATTAAATGTAAATGCCATATATATAGATCATGGCTTGCAACCCCAGTCTATAGACTGGGCTGAGCATTGTTTTCGGCAATGTGAGCAACTGAGTATTCCATTTCAGGTTATTAAAGTAGACGCCACAGCTTCTCATGGTGAAAGCCCTGAAGCTGCTGCAAGAAAAGCGCGTTACGGTGCTTTAAAAAACTGCATTCAAGAAAACACCTGTTTGTTAACTGCACAGCACCAGGATGACCAGTCAGAAACAATATTATTACAGCTGTTACGCGGAGCCGGTGCGGCTGGTTTATCGGGTATGCCGGAAATAGCCGAATTTGCTTATGGCTGGCATGCCAGGCCTTTATTAAATATATCTCAAAAGCAGATTGAAGATTACGCCAATTTAAATAGTTTAAGCTGGGTTGAAGACCCGAGTAATCAGCAAGTTCATTATGACCGTAATTACTTACGTCATTCTGTCATGCCCGAACTTCAAAAACGTTGGCCGGCACTGAATAAAACATTATCTGTGTTCGCATCGCAACAGGCCGAAAATAACCAGTTACTTAATGTGCTGGCAGCGCAGGATTTAAGTTCATCATTATCTGAAGAGTCAAACCTGGATATATCGCAGTTAAATAAACTTGATGATGCACGTTTACGAAACGCTTTACGATACTGGGTTAAATCCATTAATAAGCCAATGCCTTCAAGAGCGGTATTAGAACAGGTAGTGCAACAGACAAAAAATAATTCTAATGACTCTGCTGTTTTAGTTAGTTGGGCTAATGTAGAAATCAGGTGCTTTAGAAATAAGTTATTTTGTTTAAATAAAATTTCTCATGATGCTTCGCAGATTTTTAACTGGGATATGAAAGACGATTTGGTTTTATCTTCTATTGAAAAGAAGATTAGAGTCAAAACAACCAATGAAGATAATACTCAGTTTGTTCTGAATGCAGAAAAACTCAAGCAACCGATTACTGTTCGATTCAGGCAAGGTGGGGAAAAAATTAAGCCGGCGGGTAGAAACGGTAGCCATGATTTGAAATCATTATTTCAGGAGTCAGCTGTTCCCGTCTGGCAGCGAGACAGAATTCCTTTGTTGTTTGTCGGGAATGAATTAGTTGCGGTAGTGGGTTACTGGTTGGCAGATGAGTTTGCAGTTAAGGGCGAAGGCGTATTGCCTGTTTTAATTGATTAACTAAAACTATATCAATCAGGCTCAATCTGCGTGGCATCAAGTTGAACACCTAATGTGCCTCTGGGCACCATTAAACTCATTTGTTGACCATCACGTAAAATTTCAACATTGGTATAACTACCAATCTCGCCTTCAACGGTTGCAGCTCTAATATCCGGCCAGCTTAATATTTTTTTATTATCATAATATAAAATAACATCATCATTTTGAAATCCAGAAGATTCTGCAGGTGAGCCGGCCATAACCGATCTTACTTTTACACGATTGTTTTGTCCGCTAACAAATAGATATTTATCATAATTATCATCCCCCATTTCAGAGCGCAGGGAAATTTTATTGGCATTTAATTCTCTCAGTTCTTTGCGGTATTCTATCCTGGCATTGGAATCTGAACGTTGAATCAGGTTTTGCAATTCAAGCCGTCTAAATTCATCCTGGCTCATACGACGTAATATATCGTCTGCAATGTCAGGGGTCATGCCAGAGGCGACCAGATTTTTTCTGTTTGGAGATGCGTGATTAACAGGTGTGTTTTTAACCGCTTCTTCTGAGGTATTATGAGTTTCAGTATTAAGGTGTGCTTGTTTATCTTGCAGAGAGCTTATCTGTTTTTGAAGGCTATCAATTTTAGAATGTAGGGCTTCAATCTGATATTCCAGTCCAGTATCTTGTGTAGATACTTGAAACGGGTTCAGGCTATTCTCAACGTTATTAGATGATTTTCTGTTTTCAGATAATTTATCAATAGAGTTACCACTACCCATATATCCGCCGATGTAACCGGCAAAGAAAGCAATAGTTAGCGTTATTAAATGTGCCTTCATGGGTGTGAGTGTTATGACTCTATTAAGTTTTATTTATATAAAAATCTAACTATTATCTTTTAAAGCGCACTCAGCTTCAGATTTAAAGCCGAGTTTTCTCATGAGTATTGCCGGTGGGCAAAAGCCGGTAAAAGAACTCTGAAAACAATTAAATCCAACAAACAATGTTACCCACGTCCAGTTGGGGTGATGGAATATTGCCAATAGTGATGTCAGCATAACCATGATGCCGCCCATTGCAAAAAGTGCTCTTTCAATTGTCATTAAAATATATCCGGGTTCATTATATTAAGTGCTGATTGGCAATCCACATTGCTAATAATATTGTTCATTGAGAAAATATGTTTCTTCTAATGATTAGTTTTATTACGCTTTGTCCACATATCCTGAGCTAATTCTAGTGCCTGCTCTGGTGTTTCTGCTTTATTTAATAAACGTAAAGCAATGGCCGTTGTGCCAACAATAGCTGCTTCAGCATACTCATCGGTTTCTTCTCCACGCCAGAAAGGGCCAAGCCTGTTTTCATCCAGAGTGCTTTCTTTTACGTGACGCTTACTAAACATAGGTTCCCATTCTTCATCCCATGTTTTTCCATCTACCGCATAAGATACCGTGCATTTGGTGTCAGGGTTACGTTCAACTTCACCGGCTTCGCCTTTAAATACAGCAATTTGCTCTTCGCCCATTAAGTTTGCGGCAAACTGGTGCACAGACTGGTAACCCGGATGAAAAATTGCCTGAATTGAATAGGGTGCTTTCAAAGGATTAATCATTCGGCCAACAGTATGGATAGGTGAGCGTAAACCTAAAAATGGACGCAGCTCAATTATATCTTTTAAGCGACTACTGATAGTTGAAATAGGCATATAACAGAAGTTATTTTTTTCAATTTGCTGCTTAGCATGATCAAGCGTAGAACTGGTTTCAATACCCAGAGGTTTTAGAACTTCTGATGTGTACATGCGCCCGGGGGTATGACCTTCTGCACCATGCATACAAACCTTGATACCGTTATCTGCAAGCAATAAGGCGCTTAGAACATACCAGGGTGAATGACGACGTTTACCCGCATAAGATGACCAGTCCAGATCAGCAAAAGATTCATCGCTTTGTTTAAGGAAGTGACGAATCGCGCGTACAAAACCTGCTACCTCTTCAGGTGTTTCTTCTTTAACGCGTAATAACATTAAAAAAGCACCTAGCTGCTCTGCGGTTACTTTATCTTCTAAAACCATGCTCATGGATTCAAAAGCTTCTTCAGCGGTTAAACCCCGTGAGCCGTTTTTTCCCTTACCTAATATGCGAATAAAGGGTGCAAATGGATGTTCTTCTTGCATAGATATCTCAAATAGTCGTAGTTTGGAGTGTATTCTAATGATAAACAGACAGAATATAAACCCATTAGAGGAAGGTTATATAGATCTTAAACCATATTAATTAAAAGGATAATAAATCCAATAACCGCAGCCAGGGGGACAATAAAGCCCATCCAGTCATTCATGGTGCCTTTTGGTGAGTTTGCAACCGCATGCTTCATACGAGGCCATAGAAAAACGATCATCGCAATAAGAAGTACTGCACTGCCTATTTTTAACCAATCCATATTATTCTCTAAAAATTAAAGTTGTAGAAACAACACACCCCGGATAACCGGGGTGTGAAGGTACCTATTATAACGTGTTCAGATGAAATTAATCATCACCACCAAAAGCACTGAGTAAGTGTAATAGTGCCTGGAACAGGTTAATGATAGACAGGAACAGGCTTGCTGTTGCCATTATGTAGTTAGTTTCACCACCATGAATGATAGAAGATGTTTCATATAGAATCAGTCCACTCATTAACATAACGATAGCGCCACTAACAACCAGACCCATAACAGGCATTTGCAGGAAGATATTAGCCAGTGCAGCAGCTAATACAACTAGCAGACCAACCATAAGGAAACCACCCATAAAGCTAAAATCTTTACGTGTAGTTAACGCATAGCCTGATAGACCAAGAAAAATAACGCCTGTACCACCAAGAGCCGTTGAAACAACGCTAGGGTTAACAGCCAGATACATATTTAGCATTGGAGCCATACCCAGACCAAGAAGGCCTGT
>Ga0316205_10002169_pt1 | contig 21259 bp, 23 predicted proteins | sample 3monthpyrite_MG_FD_204941 | JGI IMG/M metagenome (GOLD analysis project Ga0316205, IMG submission 204941) | Microbial mat bacterial communities from mineral coupon in-situ incubated in ocean water Damariscotta River, Maine, United States -... | ecosystem: Environmental > Aquatic > Marine >... | reverse complement strand
GGGCATGATTTACCGTTTCGGCACAGCGGCGCTGGACACTGACCGCCACCGGTTGCTGGTGGATGGGGCTGATCGGCATGTCGAGCCGCAGGTTTTCGGGCTGATCGCGTTGTTGGCCGATCGCGCCCCCGATCTGGTGGGATACGACACGCTGATGGCCGAGATCTGGGGCGGGCGTATCGTGTCGGATGCAACCGTTGCGGCTCGGATCAGTGCGGCGCGCGCGGTGCTGGACGATGACGGCAAGGCTCAAAGAGTGATCCGCACGGTGCCCCGGCGCGGCGTGCAGATGGTGGCGGAGGTTGCGCGTGTTGATGGCGCGGGCGAGGACGGGCCGCTGGCGGCTCCGGCTGCGATCGAGCGCCCGTTGACGCAAACCATAAGGTATACCCAATCGCGCGACGGCACCGCCATTGCCTGGGCCGAGATCGGCGAGGGGCCGCCCCTGCTGCGCGGCGGGCATTGGCTCAGCCATCTCGAACATGACTGGCACAGCCCGATTTGGCACCCGCTGCTGGAACGTCTGGCGCGCGGGCGGCGGCTCATTCGCTATGACCCGCGCGGCACCGGCCTGTCGGATCGCAGATTGGGTGGCGCGACGCTGACCCATTACGTGGATGACATGATCGCCGTGGCCGATGCGGCGGGGCTGGACCGGTTCCCGGTCTATGCCATCTCGCAAAGCGTGCCCATCGCGCTGAGCCTTGCGGCGCGGTGGCCGGATCGGGTCAGCCGGATGATACTCCTGAACGGGCTGGTCCGGGGATCGACCGCGCGCGGCGACCGGGCGGCCACCGATACGATGGTGGCGATGATCAGATCCGGTTGGGGCGTGCCGGGCAGCCCCTTCATGCGCGCCGTGGCGACGCTCTATATGCCGCGCGCCACGCCGGAGGAACTGGAAAGCCTTGTGGCGCTGCAATCGGTCTCGGCCACGCCCGAGATGGCGGCAGAGATCCGGCGTCTGGTCGGCGATATCGATGTCAGCGATATCCTGCATCAGGTCCGCGCCCCGGCTCTGATCATGCATTGCGCAGGCGATGTGATCCAGTCGCCGGAACAATCGAAACTGATCGCGCGGACCTTGCCGAATGCAGAGTTTTCGCTCTGTGATTCGCCCAATCACATCGTGGTGCCAAGCGATCCGATCTGGGGGCCATGCCTTGAGGCTTTCGACCGGTTTCTGGCGGCTGAACCGGTGGCGTGACCGCTGCGCCACTGTCGGCCATTGCCAGCCAATGCCGCCAGCCATACGCTGCATCGCGCGAGACAGGTTTGCGCCACAAGAAGCAGGAGGTATCCGATGCGTCTGATCATCATTCTGGCCGGGGCTGCAATGGCCGCGAGCGCGTTTTTGAACTGGATGTCCGCACCCTTTGCCGGCGGGTTCACGCCCTGGGACGCGTTGCGCCCGGTGCTTGGTCCCGATGCGCCGCTGGAAGTCTGGATCTATGCCGGAACCTTCGCGTTTGGCGCTCTGGCGGCCCTTCTTGCCCTGCTTGGGCGCAGGGCGCAATTGATCACCCTTTTGGCCGGGCTGGCCCCGTTTGGCGCGGCGATCTGGAACCAGATGCAGGTCAATGACACGCTTGGGGTGGTGGGAATGAACCTGTGGGATTTCAGGGAAGGGATGGGGGGCGCGATGGGCCAGATGATGGATCTGGTCGATATCGGGTTTTATGCCTATTGGGTTAGCGCGCTTTTATTGATCGTTGCCGGGCTCGCCGGGGGCGGAGGCCGCCGGGCGCGCGATCATGACGTCTATTAAGACCGGCGCGGCCCCGGGGCGGAATTACTCGGCCACCGGGCCGCAGCTGTTCACCAGTTCCTCGTAGCGCTGCACGATCCAGCCCGGCGCATCGCTGGGGATCTGTTCCTCGATCGTGCCCTGAAGCGACTGGAACACTTCCGCCGACCGGCTGTCGGAGACCACGGCAATCGGTTCCGAACCGACCACGCGGTCATAGGCAATCAGCGCGACCGCGACCAGAAGCACCCCGCGCGCGACGCCGAAGAGAAAGCCCAGACCGGCATCGAACCCGCCAACCGCCGAGCGTTGCACGGCAGAGGAAAAGAACGGTGTGAAAAGCGAAATGATCACCAGCGCCAGCGCGAACACCGCCGCAAAGCCCGCGATCACCGCCAATTCGCACGATCCGTTCAGGAAATCGCCGAGATAGGGAACTTCGAACATCAGTTCCTTGGCGCGCGGCGCAAAGATGAAGGCCACGATGGCGGCCACGACCCATCCCGCGATGGACAGCGCCTCGCGCACGAAACCGCGTGAATAGGCCAGGATGGCCGATATCACGATAAGACCGGCCACGACCGCGTCGAATAGGGTGAAGCCTTCCATGTCGGCCCTCTCGTTTTTTTCGGCAAACGGGATTACCCCGCGCCGAATACATCGCCTGTAAACCGGGTCAGATCCGGCATCAATTTCAAATCCATACCAGCCCCGTCGGTGATTTTGCATCCCTCAGGCGCGATTGCCGATGAAAAACCAAGTTTCCGGGCCTCTTTCAACCTGTTTTCTGCCTGCGACACCGGTCTGAGCGCGCCAGAAAGCGAAAGTTCCCCAAAAACCACGGATGTGGCGGGCAGAGCGGCGTCTTCCCGCGCACTCAGCAACGCTGCCGCCACGGCAAGATCGGCGGCCGGTTCGCTGATCCGCATGCCACCCGCGATATTCAGATAGACATCGAGCCCCTGAAACGAGATGCCGACGCGCGCCTCAAGCACGGCCAGGATCATGGCAAGCCGCCCGCCATCCCAGCCGACCACGGCGCGGCGCGGTTGGCTGAGCGAAGAGGGCGCGACAAGGGCCTGCACCTCGACCAGAACAGGCCGCGTGCCTTCGATGCCCGCGAACACCACCGATCCCGGCGCGCGTTCGTTGCGGTCACTGAGGAACAGGGCAGACGGGTTCGGCACCTCGGCCAGCCCGGCCCCGGTCATCTCGAACACGCCGATCTCGTCGGCCGGGCCAAAGCGGTTCTTGACGCTGCGCAGGATGCGGAACTGGTGGCCACGTTCGCCTTCGAAATAAAGCACGGTATCGACCATGTGTTCGACCACGCGGGGCCCCGCGATCTGGCCGTCCTTGGTAACGTGGCCGACCAGCATCACGCTCGTGCCCTTGCGTTTGGCAAAGCTGACCAGCTCATGCGCGGTGGCGCGGACCTGGCTGACCGAGCCCGGCGCGCTTTCGACGGTATCGAGCCACATGGTCTGGATCGAATCGATGATCGCCAGGTCGGGTTTTTCCGCGTCCAGCGTGGTCAGGATATCACGCAGGTTGGTTTCGGCGGCCAATTTTACGGGTGCATCCGCCAGCCCCAAACGCTGCGCGCGCATACGCACCTGCGCAGTGGCCTCTTCGCCCGAGACATAGATGACCTTGAGGCCTGCGCGCGCGAAAGACGCCGCCGCCTGTAACAGCAGGGTCGATTTGCCGATGCCGGGATCGCCGCCCACCAGGCTGGCCGAGGCCGCCACCAGACCGCCGCCAAGCACCCGGTCAAGCTCGGCCATTCCGGACCCCACACGCGGCGGCGGGGCCTCCTCGCTGGTCAGATCGGTCAGCGCCATGCCCTTGCCCTTCATGCCGCCAAGCGCCTTGGTGCCGGGGCCGGTGGAAAGCGGGGCTTCCTCCTGAATGGTGTTCCATTGCCCGCAGCCATCGCAGCGCCCGGCCCATTTCTTGTGAGCGGTGCCGCAGGCGGAGCAGATGAATTGGGTGACGGGTTTTGCCATGAGGCTGGCTTAGCTCAGGGTCCCGCGCTTGACCAGTGCCGCCGTGGCAAAGCTTACGCCAAGCGATGTGAGGACGCAGGCGGTAAATAGCCAGAGCCCCCAGGCGGTTTCGACACGGCCCAGTCCGACGCCCTTGGCCAAGACGATATAGAGCGCGATGAGAAAGACATCGGCCATGGCGAATTTGCCCATCACGGTGAAGGCATTGAGGAGCCTTGGTGAGGCGTGGCCGAAATGAATGAGCGTCAGGCCGAGCGTTTTCACGATCGGGGCCGCGATGGCGAAAAGGGCGATCAGGGAGCCAAGCAGGATATCCTCGCGCCACAGGGTCGCGATGCCTGAAAGAATCGAGATCTCATCGAGGGCGAAAAACGGCAGGAGGCCCGCGCGCATCAGGGGGGCTGTCCACGAAAGCGGGAAAAGCACCAGGAGCGCGAGGTTGAGAAGGGTGAGGATTTTCAAAACCATAGGGGCGAGATGGGCTGGTTTTTGGTAAATGGCAAGGGCGGTGCGTGGGGGCAGGACAGGAGCGAGGGGCCAGCCCCTCGCGCTCCCCGGGATATTTCTGGCGCAAAGAAGGCGCAATTTTAGGCAAATTTTAGAGGTAGTTGAATTGCCAGAGAGCAAAGAGCGACAGGGCCAGAGTCAGGGCGAGGCGCAGGCCATGATCGCGCCAGGTTTGACGCCCGAGGTCGGTCAATCCGCGATGGGTGGCATAAGCGAGGCCGCCGGCGACCAGGACCGCGGCAAGGCCGGTGCTGGTGGGCAATCTGAGATATGTGCCCGCAAGGCCCACGATGAGACCGGATACAACCGGCGGCGCAGCGCGGCGAACGAGGTTGAGGATCATGCCCTTGCGCCGGGCCGCCCGTTCGCCGGTGGCGCGGCGTAGCCAATTGAGGCCGGTAATGGCGGCGTAGAAAGTCAGGGCGATGGCAATTGGGGCGGTTATGCGGAAGATTTCCATGGGCGCAAATCCGATTTGGTTGCTATCGGGTTGATGTAAGGATCTCGCGGATTTTCAGGTGCGTGGCAAGTGAAACAACGGTTCGTACCCTGCGGCACCAACCCTTATCGCACCGTCTCGATCGGGCCTTTCGCCGAACCCGATATGAACTGGTGCAGATAGGGATCGCTGGCGGCGTCCATTTCGGCCACCGGGCCTTCCCACCGGATCTTGCCGCCGTGCAGCATGGCGACCCGGTCGGCGATTGCGCGCACCGAGGACATGTCATGCGTGATCGTCATCGCCGTGGCCCCCATCTCGACCACGATCTCGCGGATCAGATCGTTGATGACGCCGGCCATGATCGGGTCGAGCCCGGTGGTGGGTTCATCAAAGAAGATCACTTGCGGGTCGGCGGCGATGGCGCGCGCCAGGCTGACGCGCTTTTGCATGCCGCCTGAAAGCTCGGCGGGGAATTTCTCGGCCACTTCGGGCCCAAGCCCCACACGGGCGAGCTTGGCCAGTGCTATGGCGCGCGCCTCCTCGACCGGTTTTTTCAGCGAACCACGCAACAGGCGGAAGGCGACGTTTTGCCAGACCGGCATGGAATCAAACAGCGCGCCGCCCTGAAACAGCATCCCGAACTTGGCCAGAAAGCTGTCGCGTTCGGCGCGGGTCACATCTTCGCCATCGAGCAGGATCTGCCCCGCATCAGGTGCCACCAGACCCAAAACGCATTTCAGCAGCACCGATTTGCCAGTGCCCGACCCACCAATGATGACTGTGCTTGACCCGGTCGCGACGCTGAGATCGACGCCGCGCAGCACCGCGTTATCCCCGAAGGTTTTATGAAGCCCGGTGATGTCGATCATGCGGTGAAAAAGAGCTCCGTCAGCAAATAGTTTGCGGCCAGGATCAGGATTGAGGCCGACACCACCGCATTGGTTGTGGCGCGGCCCACACCGCGCGCCCCGCGGCCCGAATTCATACCGTGATAGCAGCCCATTAGCGCCACGATAAAACCAAAGACAGCGCCCTTGACCAGCCCCGACGCAACATCCCAAAATTCAAGGAAATCAACGGTGTTCTGGATGTAGTTCACCGGGTTGAAGCCAAGCCGCGTGGTGCCGACAAGGTAACCTCCGAAAATGCCGATGGAATCGCCTGCAGCCACCAGAATGGGCAGGGTCAGGGTTGCGGCCAGAATACGCGGCGCGGTCAGGTATTTCATCGGGTTGGTCGAGAGCGTGACCAAAGCGTCGATCTGCTCGGTCACCTTCATCGTGGCAATCTCGGCGGCGATGGCCGAGGCAACGCGGCCCGCCACCATGAGCCCGCCCAGAACCGGGCCAAGCTCACGCGCCATCCCGATGGCAACGATCGAGGGCACCACGGCCTCTGCATTGAACCGCGAGCCGCCGGCGTAGATCTGCAACGCAAGCGCGCCACCGGTGAACAGCGCCGTCAGACCAACCACGGGTAGCGACAGCCACCCGATCTGGATCAGCTGGGTCAGAAACTCGCGCAGATACCAGGGCGGGCGCAGGATATGCGACAGCGCCTGGGCAAAGAACAGCGCCACCCGGCCTATTGAGGCCATCAGCGTCAGCGTGGATCGGCCAACCGCCGCAACGGGAGCGAGCGGGTTCATGTTGCGACCCCGCCATAGTGTCGGGCGTAGCGATGCCCGAGCGCGGTCAGGATCTCATACCCGATCGTGCCGGCAGCCTCGGCCAGGTCATCGACACCCTGAAGCGGGCCCAGAATTTCCAGGGCATCGGGCACGGCATCCAGATGCGAGACATTAACGGTCAAAAGATCCATCGACACACGGCCAATCACGGGGCAGGGGACATCGCCTGCAAAAACCCGTGCCCGCCCGCTCATGGCGCGGATCAAGCCATCGGCATACCCGGCCGATACCGTGGCAATGCGCGACGGTTCCTGCGCCGTCCAGGTGGCTGAATACCCGACCGTTTCGCCGGCGGCCACGTTGCGGGTCTGGATGACCGGCAGCGACAGGCGAACCACCGGTTGCGCGCTCGTGAATGGCGCGCCACCATAGAGCCCGATACCGGGACGGCAGATGTCGAAATGATAGGCCGGGCCGAGCAGGATACCGCCGGTGGCCGACAGGCTGCGCGGCGCTGACACGCCTTGGGTCATTTCGCGAAACTGGTCCAATTGAACCGCATTCTGCGGATGATTCGGATCGTCTGCGCAGGCCAGATGGCTGATAACAAGCGCAAGCGCCCCGGCCTCGGCGGTGGCACGGCTGGCGGCCCAATCGCCGGGCTCCATCCCCAACCGGTTCATGCCGGTATCAAGCTGCACGCCATAAGGCGCACCCGCGAGGCTTTCGCAATGGCGGGTCAGCTGTTCGGGGCAGTTCAGCATCGGGATCAGGAGAGCATCACGGATAAGCGGCGCATCTCCCGCCATGTGACCGGAAAATACAAAGATCTCGGGTCCGTCGCCCAAGACGTTTCGCAAGGCAGCACCCTCTTCCACGCTGGCCACGAAAAACCGCCGCGCGCCGGCATGCGCCAGCCGCTTGGCCACCGGTCCCATACCAAGCCCGTAAGCGTCGGCCTTGACCACTGCGGCAGTTTCGCAGTCGGTCATTGCATCCAGCGCGGCCCAATTGGCGGCAATGGCATCAAGGTCGATATCGAGCGTTGCGGTTCCCATGGCGCTTTAGTCGGGCCAAGGCGCGCCGGGGTCAAGACGGAGCATGCGGCAACCGGCCGGCATTGAGTATTTTTGCAAAGAAGAAGCGACAATTTGATTAAAATTTGCCTTCTTCTTTGTCCAAATACTCAAAATCCGGCGGTTTCCAAGACTGCAAAGGTCAGAATCCTTGATCCGCCCCTTGTTGCCAGGGCTTGACGAGGTTGCCGAATTTGGTGAAGCGGCCCTCGAAACTGAGTTCAAGCGCGCCCACCGGCCCGTGGCGCTGCTTGCCGATGATGACCTCGGCCTTGCCGTGCAGCGCCTCCATATCCTGCTGCCACTTGGCCATGGCCTCCAGGTTTTCCTCACCGGGTTTCTCGCGTTCTTTGTAATATTCGCCGCGATAGACGAACATCACCACATCGGCATCCTGTTCGATGGACCCGGATTCGCGCAGATCGCTGAGTTGCGGGCGCTTGTCTTCGCGGCTTTCGACCTGCCGCGAAAGCTGGCTGAGCGCGATGACCGGAATGTTCAGCTCTTTCGCGATGGCCTTCAGGCCTTGGGTGATTTCCGAGACTTCGTTGACGCGGTTGTCGGCCTTGCCGGTGCCGCGCAGGAGTTGCAGATAGTCGATGATCAGTAGATCCAGCCCCTGGCGGGACCGTTTCAGACGCCGCGCACGCGCCGCGACCTGGGAAATCGGCAGGGCGGGCGTGTCGTCGATATAAAGCGGGCAGGCCTCCAGATCCTGGGCGGCGCGCAGGTAGCGTTGAAACTCCTGCTCGTTGAGATCGCCCTTGCGGATCAGCTCGGACGGAACTTCGGCGGCTTCCGACAGCACCCTTTGCGCCAGTTGCGCGGCCGACATTTCCAGCGAGAAGAAGCCCACCACGCCACCCTCGAGCGTGCCTTCGGTCCCGTCTGTTTTTTGTCCGCGTTTCCAGGCCTTGGCGACGTTGAACGCGATATTGGTGGCCAGCGAGGTTTTGCCCATCGACGGGCGCCCGGCCAGGATCAGAAGATCGCTGTCATGCAGGCCGCCCAACATCTTGTCCATATCAGCCAGCCCGGTCGAGATACCGGCCAACCCGCCGCCCCGGTTATAGGCGGCATTGGCGATATCAACGGCATCGGTCAGGGCGCGCAGGAAGCTTTGGAACCCTTTGGAGGCGGTGCCGGTGGAGGCGAGTTGAAAGAGTTTCGCCTCGGCCTCGACGATCTGGTCATCGGGGCTGCTGTCATCGCGCACGGTCTGCGCGGTGTCGGCGATATCCTTGCCCAGACCAATCAGAGACCGGCGCAAGGCGAGGTCATGGATCAGTTGCGCATAATCGCGCGCCGCCGTGGTGGCGATGGCGGAAAGCTGCATGCGCAGAAGATATTCCGCCCCACCAAGCGCCATCAGGCCCGGATGATCGGCCATGAAGTTTTTCAGCGTCGTGGCATCGGTCTGCATGCCTTTGGTGATCCGGCCCGAAGCCAGCGCAAAGATATCGGCATGGACGGGATCGTAGAAATGGTCGGTCTTGACCAGATCATCGACCCGGTCGAGCACGTCATTGGAGGAAAGAATCGCGCCGAGCAATTGCTGTTCGGCCTCGACATTATGGGGAAGTTCAGCGGTTTCAGCCGGTTGCGGGGTGGCCCCCATCAGTTTCGCGACCTCGTTCATGCCTGCTGCCCCTCGTTTTTATGCCATCCCCGGTTCGGTCATAGCCCGGTTCGGGGCCTTGCCTCAAACCCAAACAAGGCTTGATCCGGGATTTCCTGTGGCCGAATCTGGGGACAACCCCGCCCGCGCCTGTGGATAGGGTTGTCCCTGCCAGACATAGCACATCCAGCCCCGGATTGTCTTCCCGGGACCAGATATTGTGGGAATTTACGTTGCTTCAGGCCGGATTACGGGCCGCGCGCCAGGCCTCGGGATCGGTCAGGAAGGTCTCGACCGAAGCCAGCGTGGCGTCGTCGAAATCGCCAGCGCGCCGTGCCTCTGCCAGCACGTCCCACCATGTGCACAGGTAATGCAGTTCCACCCCGTGCTTGCGCAGCGTCGGAATCGTTTCTTCAAAAATGCCGTAGTAGAAAATTACCGCCGTATGGCCGCAGGTCGCCCCGGTCTTGCGGATGGCGTCAACGAATTTCAGCTTGGAGCCGCCATCGGTGGTCAGATCCTCGATCAGCACCACGCGGTCGCCCTCGGCCATCCGGCCTTCGATCTGGGCATTGCGGCCGTGGCCTTTGGGTTTCTTGCGCACATAGGTCATCGGCAGCGCCATGCGTTCGGCGACCAGCGCGGCAAAGGGAATGCCCGCCGTTTCGCCGCCCGCGACATTGTCAAAGGCCTCCAGCCCCGCGTTGCGCATCAGCGTGCAGGTGAGGAAATCCATCAGCGTCGAGCGGATGCGGGGGAAGGAAATCAGCTTGCGGCAATCGACGTAAGTTGGGGCTTCCTTGCCGTTCGAATGCACATAGGGCGTTTCGGCATTGAAATGCACGGCCCCGATATCGAGCAGCATCCGCGCGGTCATCTGGGCCATGTCAGGCGCGGCGGGGTAGGTGCTTGGGATCATGGGGAAGCCTCTTGTGGCTGGCCGGGGAAGCCTCCGGCGGGGATATTTAAGGAACAAAGAAGGCCGGGGTCAGGTAACTCGCCAATACAGTGGGTGGCCAGGATCGAACAGGGTGACGGGGCCGTCATCGGTCGCGATTTGCGGAGGGTAGATGACGGGTGCGGTGTCTTTGATCAGGGTGATGGTGTCGGTATTTGGGGGCAGCGCGTAATGGGCCGGACCGTTGAGGGATGTGAACCCCTCCAGCCGGTCAAGCGCGCCTTCTTCCTCGAACACATGCGCCAGGCAAGACAGCGTGTTGGTCGCGGTGAAGCAGCCGGCACAGCCACAGGCGGTTTCCTTGTTGGCATCGGTATGCGGCGCGCTGTCGGTGCCCAGGAAAAAGCGCGGATTTCCGGACGTTGCGGCGGCGCGCAGGGCGGCTTGATGCGTGCTGCGCTTGGCCACGGGCAAGCAGTAATAGTGGGGACGGATGCCGCCGGCCAGAATGTGGTTGCGGTTGATCATCAGGTGATGCGTGGTGATGGAGCCTGCGATGTCGCCATCGGCCTCCGCGACATAGTCGATGCCGTGCGACGTGGTGACATGTTCCAGCGTCACCTTGAGCCCCGGCGTGGCGCGGCGGAGCGGGTCGAGCACGGTGTCGATGAACACCTGTTCACGATCGAAAATGTCGACTTGCGCTGCGGTTACCTCGCCATGGATGCACAAGGGCAGGCCGATCTCGGCCATTTTTTCCAGCACGGGGCGCACGCGGTCGAAATCGGTCACGCCCGACGCGGAGTTGGTGGTGGCTCCGGCGGGGTAGAGCTTGACCGCTGTTATCAGGCCGCTGGCATGTGCGGCGGCGACATCGCCCGGATCGGTCTCTTCGGTCAGATAGAGCGTCATCAGGGGCGTGAAGCGGCTGCCTTCGGGCAGGGCTGCCAGGATGCGGTCGCGATACGCGGCGGCTTGCGCGCCTGTCACCACCGGCGGCACCAGATTGGGCATGATGATGGCACGGGCGAAATCGCGGGCGGTTTCCGGCAACACGGCCCTGAGCATCGCGCCATCGCGCAAGTGCAGGTGCCAATCATCGGGGCGGCGGAGCGTCAGCGTGTCTGTCATGGGCACCGGGGCTACACGAGGCCGTGCGCGCATGCAAAGCGGAATTTGTGCCTGTGCTCGGCAAAATCACGCGAAACACGGCCCCTTCCCGGTTTCACACGCGCCCCGCCGAAAAAAATGGGGGCACCTGAAATCCGAGAATTGGCGGGTCACTGGAGAGGGGCAAGAGCTTCCTTTCCGGGCCTTTTGATCTTGCTGCCCTTGATGGCGGCGGCGGCTCGTCGGGTGGGTTTGGCGGCATGTTCGGGCAGGCGCGCTGCTTTCCGGTGCATTTTTCGGTATCTTCAAGAATGCGATCGGTGGTGGTGCCGGCGACCAGGGCGATTCGCGCCGGTGGTAAAGGCAGGGTGCTGGTCCTGCATGTGAATTGAACGACCCCGGATAGTGGGGCGTCTTACTAAAGCGGCGGGCGCGTTTGCCATGCGCCGCCCTGGTTCCGCCGGAAAAACATTTCAAAGGAGACCACGATGTTTCAGATCAAGACCTTTGCCACCGCTCTTGCGCCGGCTCTTGCCGTCGCTCTCGGCGCGGGCGCAGCCCTTGCCGAATGCCCCCGTTCAACCGCCGATACCGCCGACAGCATCTATGTCACCTTCAACGATTTCCATGTCCGCTATGAGCTGTTGGGCGACGGAACCGTGATCGAGGAAGAAAGCAGTTTCGAGGGCGGCACGGGGTTCCGCGTCAACAGCCTGCGCGGGGCTTTTGTGCTGCGCTCCTGGTCGACCGAGAACGGTCTGCTGCTGCCCGGTACGTCCGAGCGCACGACCTGGGAAGTCGGCGTCGCCAATCTGCCGGTGCTGAGGGCGGGGCAGACCTGGTCGGGCAATACCGTGCGTTTGCATGATGATGGCGAAAGGAATGTTGAAACCGTGACCGTGGCCATGGAACCGGCGCGCGTGATGTCGATCGGGCCCTGCACCTATGACGCCTGGCCGGTCGTGGTGACCACAGCCGCCGGCGGCGGCGCGCGCGATTTTATTGATTACCTGACCTATCTGCCGTCGCTTGGCATCGCCCTCTATCATGGCGGGCTGGAAGAGGGCGAACAGTTCACCCGCGATGAGCCGACCAGCATCTCGACCACGCCGCCGGTGCGGGGCAATGGCACCTATCTGCTGCCCGATACGCCGGTCGCACCCGCGAATCCGGTCCCGGCGCAGCCGCCTGTGCAGCCGGGTAAATAACGCTCCAATGCTTCAGAAATGCCCATATGCGATTGTGGGCATTATTTTCTGTCAAAGGCATCAAGGGTGTTGTTGTTATTCGCCCGCCACGGCCACCGGTGCGCCCTGACGGGTTTCCGCGATCTGCGCCTCCAGCGCCGACAGGCGACGGGCGAAATGCGCGGCACCGGTTGCGGTCAAGGCCCGGCGCGCGACGATGGCGGCCAGACGCGGGCCGCCGCGATCCTCGGCGCGGGCCAGCAGGCGTTCGAGATAGCCGCGATTGCTCTGCCGCAGCCGCCGGGTGATCTGCGAAAAGCGCAGATCCGTCATCCGATTGTTGGCGGTGGCCTTCAGGATGCGGTCGAGGTTGCTATGCGGCTCCAGCAGCGACAGGATTGCGGCACCGCCGCCGCGAAACCGCAGCCTGCGGCAGGTTTTGGCGCGAAACAGCGCCGCGTGTGCGGCATCGAGCACTTCGAGCGGGTCGTAAACCACGAAGGTCTGCGCGGCACTGTCGATCATGTCGGGGGCATATCCGTAGCGGCTGTTGAAATCCTTGCGCCACGCGGCGCGGAACCGCAATTCGAACGGCGCGGCCTCACGGTCGAGCGTGGCAGCCGGCGACAGGACCAGCACCTTGGCCCCCGGTGCGGCCACCGAAAACGCCGCCGCCGCATGGCCGCACATTGGCCCCGCCCCCAGAAAGATCACCTGGTCGAAACTGTCGAAAAACCCTTCATCGGTCAGCTTGTCGAAAAACCGGTAGAGGCTTTGGTCCCGAAACCACGTGCGGCCGTCGGCCAGGATGCTCAACATCGACCATTCGCGTTTCTTCACCGCCTCGAACCCTACCGGCAGCGCGTCCGCCCCCTTGGCGATCACCCGGTCGACCTCATCGAAGCTGACCAACAACGTATTGCCCTCCTGCACATAAAGCGCGAAGTGTTCTCGCCCCAGGCGTTCGAAGAATCCGTGCATTTTGCCGATCTCGCCAATGCGGGCCTGCCAGTCGGCGCGGCTTGGTCTATCGGGGGTGTTGGCAGCGGTCATTTCGGTCATCATCGGGTTTCGTCCTGCAGGCGGATCGGGGTCGGCACGCGGCCTTTATGACGTTTCATTATGGCATAGAAACGCAAGGCGTTGGCCAATTTCGAAGGATTTTCGGACTTTTTTTTGTGTTTTCGGGCCCGTTGGCGTGACAATGGCCGGGCCCTGGCGGGATTGATTACCAATTGAGAAAACTTAGTGGAAAGTTAGGATATATGGCCGAATTTGGCCCTGTCTCCGGCACGGAGATTCGCAACCGCCGGTGGCGTGATCCGGGTGCCCGCTGGCCGTGACAGGGGGGGAGAGAAAACGGGTGGGCAGCGCCGGTGTTCGACGGGCTGCAGCCGGTACCGACTTTCGGTTTTTGCGTGCCTGCATCGGACCTTCTCAGCCGCGCGTATGTTGCCTATGGTGCCGTTGAGCCGGCCCGCAACAATTCATTTCTGACACGGATCGCCCAACCCGAATGACACGGAACCATGACCACATCCCCGAGATCGCGCTTGACTGGCACCGCCAGGACAAAGGTGCGGTTCTGGCCACGGTGGTCGAAACCTGGGGGTCGGCACCGCGCCCGGTTGGAAGCCAACTGGCGATATCGGGTGCCGGCGATATGGCGGGATCGGTTTCGGGCGGTTGCGTTGAGGGGGCCGTGGTGAGCGAAGCGATGGAGGCGCTTGAGACGGGCCGCGCCGGGATCTTGGAGTTCGGCGTCGCGGATGCGGATGCCTTTGCTGTCGGGCTGGCCTGCGGCGGGCGCATCCGGGTTTTGCTGGAGCCGGTCGGCAGGGTCTTGCCGGTGGCCATGCTGGAGGCTTTGGTCGATGCCCGTGCCACACGTGCCCCGGTGGCCTATGGCGTCGATATCCGGACCGGTGCGCGGCGGTTGATGCCGAGCGACGATGCCGATCTCGCGCCCCGGTTCCGCGCCGATACATCGGGGTTCGAGGGCGACGAATTCATCGCCATCCACAACCCGCCCCTGCGCCTGCTGGTGGTCGGGGCCGTGCATATCGCGCAGGCGTTGCTACCGATGGCGCGGCTGGCGGGGTATGCCCCCACGCTGATCGACCCACGCCCGGCCTTTGCTGCAGCAGCGCGGTTTCCGGGCGAGGATATCGTTGAGGACTGGCCCGATGCGGCCGTGCAAGCCGCCCGCCCCGATGCCCGCACCGCCATCGTGACGCTGACCCATGACCCCAAGCTGGATGACCCCGCCATTCATGCCGCCCTGGCCTCGCCTGCGTTCTATATCGGGTGCCTGGGATCGACACGGACACATGCCAAACGGGTCGAACGGTTGATCGCGGCCGGGGTCGCGCAAGATCAGATTGGACGCATCCATGGGCCGGTGGGTCTGGATATCGGATCACAGGGCCCCGCCGAGATTGCGATTTCGGTGCTGGCACAGATGACGGCGGTTCTGCGCCGGGTGCCCGCGTGAGGTTCGGAGCTGTTCCGGTGGCCGAGGCCGAAGGCACGGTGCTGGCGCATTCGATGGTCTGCACAAGCGGCGCGGGAAAGCTTTACCGTATCGCCAAGGGAACGGTGTTGACCCGCGACCATATTCGGGATCTGGCCACCGGGGGCGATCAGATGGTGACCGTGGCGCGGCTCGATCCCGGCGATGTGGCCGAAGATGACGCGGCGCGGCACCTGGCCGAGGCCATCGTGCCCGACCCTGCGGGGCAGGGCCTGCGAATATCGGGCGCGGGCGCGGGGCGGGTCAACCTCTATGCCGCGCGCGCCGGGGTGGTGCGGCTCAATGTGGCGGCCATCGAGGCGGTGAATGGCGTCGATCCGATGATCACCATCGCGACCGTGCCGGATCATCATCGGTCCGATGCCAGCAGTATGCTGGCCACGGTCAAGATCATTTCCTACGGCGTGCCGGCGCAGGCCTTGCAGCAAGCGGCCGATCGGGGCGCGGGTGCGATCACCGTGTTGGCCCCCATCTACAAGACGGCCACATTGATCGAGACTCTGCTCAGCCCGGAGCCCCCTTCCGAGAAAGGTCGCCATGCGATTGCGGCGCGGCTGGAGCGGATGGGGATGCGCCTGACCCCGCGCGCCTTTGCCAATCACGATGAAGCGGGGCTGGCCCGGGCCATTGCAGATGCCCCCGGCGAGGTGATTCTCATCCTGACGGCCTCGGCCACCTCTGATCCGATGGATGTCGGCCCCGCCGCGCTGATCCGCGCGGGCGGGCAGATGACGCGCTTTGGCATGCCTGTCGATCCGGGCAATCTGCTGTTTCTGGGTCAGCTTGGCGACAGACCCGTGATCGGCCTGCCGGGCTGCGCGCGCTCGCCCGCGCTCAATGGGGCCGATTGGATTTTGGAACGTGTGATTTGCGGTCTCAAAGTGACCAATCAGGATATTGCAGCGATGGCCGTGGGCGGGCTGCTCAAGGAAATTCCGACGCGCCCGCAGCCGCGCGCGGGCGGCGCTCGGGCGGGTGACGGTTCCCCGCTTTTCTGACCACCGGCGCAAAAATTCTTTTGCACCCGGCCGATTCCATGCTTGGATACCGGTCATACTGCCAGGGGAAGATTTTCATGACCAAGGTCACGATGACCGTGAACGGGAATTCGGTTTCCGGTTTCATGGAACGGTGCAGGCTGCTTTCTGATTTTTCGCGCGGTGGTTTGCTCCAGACTGGCACGCATCTCGGCGGCGAGCCTGGCCCATTCAGGAATTGCAGCCCGGCATGGTGATGTCGCCAACAGCACCCTTGGGCGAAAGCCCGACCCCGGTCGGTGAATTTCCGCAAGGCAACAGGAGCCGGCGCATCGCGTTTTACAGCATTATCAGGGCAATTCTGGCCGCCCGTGGTCAGAGGCTAGAAACGGAGACAACAGCATGAGACATTTGATTTTCACGATTTCAGCAATGGTTCTGGCCCCCGGTTTAGCTGCGGCAGAGGGGTTTTCATCGGGCTACGTGACCGGGTTTGCCACGGAGGCGGCCTGCATGGATGCGTCCCGCGTCGCGATGGTCGCCCAATTCGAGGCCAATGGGGTGACGCCTGACACCGGCGAGGGAAGCTATTCGGTTTATGGGTTTGACGTGCCGCCCGGCATCACCCAGGTGGCCATCGTGTGCGCGGAGGATGGCGGATCGGTCGTGGCGGCGGTGACGGGCTATTCCATCGTTGAGAACGGCACCCGTCTGGAAACCGTGCAGGCGGTGATCGACCGGATTGATGGCCACCCGATCGCCAACGATCCCGCCCCGGCCAACCCGGCACCGGCCCCGGTGCCAGGCGGCAGCAAGTAAATCGATCCTCACGGGCGGGGTGCGCCATCAGGGATCGTGTTTTGACCCAGGGGCCGATTTCGGAGGGCGGTGGGCTGCTTTGCGGCTGTCAGGTGGCTGACCGGCCCGGCAACGCAATGCAGCACCCTGTCCTGCCGATTCTGGTGCCGGGGCGGGTTGTCCCAGTGCATTTTCCGGAGGGTGACGGATGAGCGAACTGCAAAAGATGCAAGCGGGGGATTGGTATTGTTGTCTGGATGAGACGCTGGAGGCGCTGCGCCAGACCGCCCGCCGCGCCGTGCACCAGCATAATACGATGCCACCCGATGCGCGTGCCGCCATGGGGCCGGATCTGGCCGGGCTTTTGGGGGCTATCGGTCGGAATGTCTTCCTGGAAGCCCCGTTTCACTGTTCCTATGGGATCAACATTCACTTGGGAAACCGGGTGTATTTCAATGCCGGTTGCGCGGTGCTGGATAGCGGCCCCGTGACCATCGGCGATGATGTGATGATGGGGCCGGGTGTGCAGATTTATTGCGCCGAGCATCACAAGGATCCGGGCTTGCGCGCGCAGGGGCTGGAACGCGCCAGGTCCGTGGCGATCGCGCCCGAGGTCTGGATTGGCGGCGGTGCCCTCGTGATGCCCGGCGTGAGCATTGGCATAGGCGCGATTGTAGGCGCGGGGGCTGTAGTGACGAGAGATGTGGCTCCGGGGGCGACGGTGGCTGGGTCACCCGCGCGTCCGATCGGGTAGGCACAAGCGCGCGCCGCGCGGTGCAAAAATCTTTCTTCAAGATTTTTCGGGCCGGAAGAATTTTGAAGAAAAATTCTTTGGGCGCGTTCAGTTGCCGGCGTTGGGAAAGAACAGTTGCTGACCGCCCGGTTGAAATGCCGCGATCACCGCCTGTCCATCGGTCCGGAGCCACGCGGAAAAGGCGGCGGCCCCTTCGGCATTCACGTTTGGGCAACGCGCGGGAGAAACCGGGATGACGCCATATTGGTTGAAAAGAACCGGATCGCCCTGATTGAGGATGACATGATCGCCCCGGTTCTCAAACGCCAGCCACGTGGCACGATCGGTCAGCGTATAGGCCCCCATCCCCACGGCGACATTCAGCGTGGCCCCCATGCCCGATCCGGTTTCGCGATACCAGCCGCCCGAGGCGGCGGCGACATCGGCGATGCCACCCCAGAGGCTGAGCTCTTTTTGGTGGGTGCCGCTGTCATCGCCACGGCTGGCGAACGGTGCGCGGGCTGCGGCAATCCGGGCCAGCGCCTCGGCGGCGGTGGCGGCCCCCGCGACGCCTGCGGGATCACTTCGCGGTCCGACAAGAACGAAATCATTAAACATCAGATCATAGCGCGCAGTGCCAAAGCCTGCCGCGACAAACGCCTCTTCTGCCGCGCGGGCGTGCACGATCAGAATATCGCCATCGCAGCGTTCGGCATTGCCAAGCGCCTGGCCGGTGCCCACGGCGACCACACGGATATCGAGGTCAAGCGCCTGCGCCGCGATCGGCAGAAGGTAGGCATAGAGCCCGGAGTTTTGGGTCGAGGTGGTCGATTGCACCATCACCACGTCATTTTCGGCCAGGGCCGGGGAGGCGAAAAAGACCACAAGCGCGATAGAAACCAGCTTCACAGCAACAGCTTTCCGTTCAGATAGGCCCGCGCGGCGGCGCTTTCGGGGGTCCTCAGAAAGGCGGTTTTTTCGGCCCGCTCATGGCAGCGCCCCTGATGCAGGAACGCCACCTCATCGGCCAGCCTTTGCACCTGTCCGATATCATGGGTGACGAGGATCACCTTGGTGCCTTCGGAACTTATCTGCGCCACCAGTGTCTCGATGGCATGGGTGGCTTGCGGGTCGAGATGGGCGGTCGGCTCATCGAGCATCAGCAAGAGAGGGTTGGCCGCCAGGGCTCGGATAATGGCCAGCCGCTGCTGTTCGCCACCGGACATGCGCCGGGCGGGGCGATCGGCAAGCCCATCGAGATGGCCAAGCGCCAAAAGCCCCGCAACCCGCCTGCTACGATCGCGCCGGGGCACTCGGGCCAGCGCCAGCGCATGGCGCAGATTGGCCCGCACCGAGCGACGCAACAATACCGGCCGTTGCAGCACCAGGCCGATCCGTTCCCGCATGGCGCGCGGGATCTGCACCCGGCCCTGATCTGGCGCGATGAGCCCGGCAATGACCCGCAATAGCAATGATTTCCCGGCCCCGTTGGGCCCGAGCAAAGCGGTGATGCCGGTGGGCGACATTTCGAAATCAACGCCGTTCAGCAGGGCCACGTTGCGACGTGTGACATGCAGGCCCTGAACCCGCAGCCCCGGCATTTCCGGGCTGCGCGGCGGCTGGAACGGAATGACCTGGCTGGCATCATAGTCAGGCATGGGCATGGGCCTCCAACCGGCCGCGCAGGCCAAGCACGACCGCGTTCAGAACCAACGTTATCAACAGCAGCACCATACCCAGGCCAAGCGCCAGCGGCAGCGCCCCGCGCGAGGTCTCCAGCGCGATGGCGGTGGTCATGACCCGCGTAACATGGTCGATATTGCCGCCCACCAGCATCACCGCGCCGACCTCGGCCAAGGCCCGGCCAAGCCCGGCCAACAGCGCGGTGGCCAGCGAAAACCGGGCGTCCCACAGCAGCGTGGCAATGACATCCAGCCGGGTGGCCCCCAACACGCGCAGGGTTTCGTCATATTCGCCAAGAAGATCGCTGAGCGTGGAGCGTGACAGCGCCGCGATGATGGGCGTGACCAGCACCGTTTGCGCCACGATCATCGCGGCGGGCGTGTAGAGAAAGCCCAACACGCCAAGCGGGCCCGAGGCCGAGAAAGTCAGGTAGACCACCAACCCGACCACCACCGGCGGCAGGCCCATCAGGGCATTGACCAGAACCACCAGAGCGCCGCGGCCCGGAAACCGAAAGACCGCCAGCGCCGCGCCAAGCGGCAGGCCGATCAATGTCGCCAGAAACACCGCGCTGAGCGAAACCCTGAGCGACAGCGCCACGATCTCAAGCAGATCGGCATCGGCCGAGGCAATCAGGCCGAGCGCGGTCAGGATACTGTCGGAAAACGTGGGCATGGCAGACCTTTCTCGACCCCAGAATGGCGCGGGCGGCGGCGGCAGCGTAGGTCAGAATGCGACCGAAAACCATCCGGGCACGAACTGCTGCCCGATGGGGCGCTGCAGATCGGAGCCTCATTGGCCGCAAGGCAAACAAAAACGCCCCCGCGACCCAGTCAGGGCGCGGGGGCGAAAAACAACCGGGTCCGGTCCGGCGCGGGGCCGGAAGGGATCACAGACCCAGTGCGGCGCGCAGGCGGGTCACAACTTCGCCCACCAATGCGGGGTCGTTGCGGGCCTGTTCGACTGCGGCCGACAGGGCGGCGCGCGAGATGTCGGACAAATCGTCAGATCCGGAAACCAGCGCCAGGGCCGCGTCGGCGTCAAAGCCTTCAACGCTGAGCACTGTGGCGGGATCGACGGCGGCTGTGGCGGCGGCTTCGGCCACGGTCTCCGTAGTGGTTCCGGTCACGGTTTCGACCGCTTCAGCAGCCTGTCCGGTCACGGTATCGGTAACGGCCTCGACCGCCTCGGTGGCCCCTTCGACAACCGTTTCCGCCACGCCTTCGACCGCCTCGGCAGCGCCTTCGGCGACAGCCTCCGCAACGCCTGCGGCTGCTTCGGACAGATCGGCCTCACCCTCGGTCACGGCCTCGACGGCGTTCTCAACGCCCTCTGCGACGGTGTCCATGGCCTCGGCGGCTTCTTCGGTCACGGTTTCCATGACTTCCTCAACCGCGCTTTCGGCTTCCTCTGCGGCTTCTTCTGCCGCTTCCTCTACCGATTCTTCTACGGCCTCCGCTTCCTCCATCACCTCTTCGACGGCGGGCATGGGCGCTTCGGCGTCCTGGCTGAGCGGGCTCATGAAATAGACAATGGCGGCAATGGCGGCCAGGGCGATGATAATGATCAGCGAACGTGACATGGGGTCTCCAGACTTGAATGAAATCGCTTTTGCGGCCTCAATTAAGCCCCATTTTAGGTTAGTGCAACGCAAACCGGCCATCGCCTGCGACATTCATTGTCAAACCGGCGGGGATTCGCCTTGAACCTTGCGGTGCGCGGGGGTAATTTTGCCCAAATCTTGGTGGCAACAGAAGGAATTCGCCGATAGCCCGCAGACCTCATAACGCGCCTCCACAGCGCGATACCGGCCCCCGCGTCAATGAACGCATCCGGTCCACAGAAATTCGCCTTATTGGCGCAGAAGGTGAAAACGTCGGGGTGGTTACCCCCGCGCGTGCCATGGATATGGCCGCCGAGGCCGGGTTGGACCTGGTCGAAATTTCACCCAATGCCGAACCGCCCGTGTGCAAGATCATGGATTTCGGCAAGTTCAAATACGAACAGCAAAAGCGCGAATCCGAGGCCCGGAAAAAGCAAAAGACCATCGAGGTCAAAGAGGTCAAGTTCCGCCCCAATACCGATACGCATGACTATGACGTCAAGATGCGCAACGTGTTCCGGTTTCTGGAAGCCGGCGACAAGGTCAAGGTGACGCTGCGGTTCAAGGGCCGCGAAATGGCGCACCAGAACCTGGGCCGCGAATTGCTGGAACGGGTGGCGGCGGATGTCGAGGATGTCGGCAAGATCGAGAACATGCCGAAGATGGAAGGCCGTCAGATGGTGATGATGATCGGACCGGCGAAATAGG
>Ga0316205_10002168_pt1 | contig 21260 bp, 12 predicted proteins | sample 3monthpyrite_MG_FD_204941 | JGI IMG/M metagenome (GOLD analysis project Ga0316205, IMG submission 204941) | Microbial mat bacterial communities from mineral coupon in-situ incubated in ocean water Damariscotta River, Maine, United States -... | ecosystem: Environmental > Aquatic > Marine >... | reverse complement strand
CTATAAATTGAAAAATACCGAACAAAATAAATCCGCTGGTCAATAGAAATAAATTTCTGTCGAGATTCTCAATGTTGAAAAAAACTAAAGCTGTGGCGACGATACCAACTATCGCCCAAATCAATCCACCTCTAAAAAATTGCTTTGAGCTTCTAGTAGGCTCAACGGTTTTAGATTGATGGTCTAATTCTCGTTCTGCTTCTTCGAAAGCCTCTAGCTCTTCCGGAGAGTATTCTTTGGTCGAATAAACAGTCCAGCCTACCGCCAACAAGAACAATGCACCACCGGCATAAAAAGCGAATTTGACAGATTCCGGTATGTTGCCCACAGTCGCTTCATTGCTGATACCAAACCAGTTAGTCATCATCCACGGCAATGCGGAGGCGATAACTGAGGCCACACCAATAAAAAAACTTTGCATTGCGTAACCCAAACCGCGTTGTTTTCTAGGCAACATATCACCGACAAACGCGCGAAAAGGTTCCATTGATACATTAATTGACGCATCCATTACCCATAACATTCCGGCGGCTATCCACAAGGAAGGGGAGTTGGGCATTGCGAATAGAGATAAACTGGCCAGGATTGCACCATATAAAAAATAGGGACGCCGACGTCCAAGCTTACCCCAGGTTCTATCGCTCATGTAACCAATAATAGGTTGAACAAATAAACCAGTGATAGGTGCCGCAACCCAAAGTATGGTCATGTTGCTATAGTCGGCTCCCATAGTTTGAAATATTCGACTTACATTTGAATTTTGTAGGGCGAAACCAAATTGGATGCCAAAAAATCCAAAGCACATATTCCATATCTGCCAAAAAGAAAGCTGTGGTTTGTTACCCATAATCACTCCTGAAAACTCGTTCTTATTTATAATTTAAATATTCTTTTTTTATAACCTGCGCACTTTTCATACTCTATATCTACTCATCTAACCAGCAGGCTATTTAATGAAGAATCAACAGATTTTTGTAACTAATTTGTCAAAGTTACGTAGTTACATCATAAAAAACCAATCATTTTACAATACATACGTATGCAATCAAAAATACTAATCTTTTTACTAAACATACGTATGCAACATATTGATAATGACAAAAGTTTTAGAGTACTCTGGAATTTAGTGTTCGAAGTAGGCTTCTATTTCCTGCGCATGTTGATATGTTTATTAAGGTAAAGTAATGAATAAAGAACCCTGGTGGCGCGGAGCCATCATATATCAAATTTATCCAAGAAGTATGAAAGACACTAATGGTGATGGCATTGGTGATCTTCCAGGCATTATCGAAAAATTGGATTATATAGCAGACTTAGGTGTTGATGCCATCTGGATATCGCCTTTCTTTAAGTCTCCTATGAAAGATTTCGGTTATGACATCAGCGACTACCGGGATATTGATCCACTGTTTGGAAATTTATCGGACTTTGATGCCCTAATCGACAAAGCTCACAGCCTGAATATTAGGGTCATTATTGACCAGGTATTAAGCCATACCTCTGAACAACATGATTGGTTTATTCAAAGTAGACAAGATCAGACAAACCCCAAAGCTGATTGGTATGTTTGGGCAGATGCCCAAGAAGACGGTACACCGCCAAACAATTGGTTGTCTATTTTCGGTGGAGGAGCATGGCAGTGGGAACCCCGCAGAAAACAGTACTACCTGCATAATTTTTTGGTAAGTCAGCCTGATCTTAACTTCCACAATCCAGCTGTGCGGGAAGCAACACTGGACAATATAGAGTTTTGGCTGAAACGCGGAGTTGATGGCTTTCGACTAGATGCGATTAATTTTTGTTTCCATGATTCTGAATTAAAAGACAACCCTGCCAAATCCGCAGAACAAAGACGAGGCCGAGGATTTAGTGAAGATAATCCCTATGCCTTTCAATATCATTATTACAATAATACTCAGCCAGAAAACGTCCCATTTATTGAAGACATTCGCGCACTATTAGACAAATATCCCGGCGCTGCAGCACTCGGTGAAATCTCCTCTGAAGATTCCTTGGCCACGATGGCAGAGTATACGCTTGGCGATTCGAGACTTCATATGGGGTATAGCTTTGAATTGTTAACTGATGATTTTTCTGCAGGATATATCCGTCAAAACGTAGAAAAACTAGAACAACAAATGAATCAGGGTTGGCCCAGTTGGGCGATTAGTAATCATGACGTCAAACGAGTAGCGAGTAGATGGGGCGAAAAAGAATCTAACGACAGTAAAGCAAAAATTTTGAGCGCTCTTTTGTGCAGTCTTCGGGGAACAATATGTAGTTATCAAGGCGAGGAATTAGGATTGTGTGAAGCTGAATTAGACTTTGAACAATTGCAGGACCCCTATGGCAAAACCTTTTGGCCGACTTATAAAGGTCGTGATGGTTGTCGTACACCAATGCCGTGGTTTAAAGATCAGAGCAACGCTGGATTTTCAAGTGGAACTCCCTGGTTACCAATTCCGAAAGCTCATTCCGAAAAGGCCGTCGACCAACAAATTGAACAACCGGACTCGGTTTTAAATAGTTTTAAAAATTTTATTGCTTGGCGTAAAACAATGCCCGCAATAGTGACTGGCGATATTGAATTTGTCGACTTGCCGGAGCCGATTATTGGTTTTTATCGAAGTAATGCAAACAGCCGTCTGGTTATGTTTTTTAATTTGTCTAATAAGGAAGTTAAAGTTGAATATAAAATGACTTCAGAGGTGAAACCAATAAGTGAACACGGTCTAAGGAGTGGTCATTTGCAAGAAGATCAATTGGTTCTGCCTGCTTATTCATGTTTTATCGGTAGCACAAAAGTATAGGCAAATTAAACCTGCCGACAAAAATGAATACGTATGTAGAAGATTGTATCAGACAGCGAATATTGATTATTATTAAGTTGAGTGCGTGCAAACTTTTGCAGATGTAATAATAAAATAGAACTATAACTCAAAAACTAAAATTAACTAACAAACTCAAAAAATGATAAGGACGGGAGAATTTAATGAACAAATTTAAACCAAGCAAGTTGACAATGGCATTATTGTCAACGGGACTGTTGACCTTTGGAGCGCCTGCTTTCGCAGAACAGGTCGAGAGTGTGGCGGCCGCCGAAACTAATGAATCTACTGCTGAAGATGAAGAGGAAAACCAAGTTGTTCTTATCACGGGTATTCGAGGAAGTTTAGCACGGGCACAAGCACTTAAAATGGATAACACCTCAATCATCGAAGCTATTTCTGCGGAAGATATTGGTAAGTTACCTGATACCAGTATCGCTGAGTCATTAGCTCGTCTACCCGGTGTTACAGGCGAACGTCGCAACGGTAGAACTAGTGGTTTATCTATTCGAGGTTTGAATGAAAATTATATAGCAACCTCATTAAATGGACGAGAATTGCTTGGTATGGGAGACAATCGCGGAGTTGAATATGATCTCTACCCAACTGAAATTGTCACTGAAATTGTTGTCTGCAAAACGCCTGATGCAGCGGTATTAAACCAAGGTATCGGTGGTACTGTTGATTTACGAACAGTCAATCCATTGAGTGCTGAATCTACATTTACAGCTAATGCAACCTATGAAAGAAATCAAGAAGATTCCCTTAATCCCGATTTTGATAATGACGGTGCACGACTATCATTTAACTTTGTCGATCAGTTTGCTAATGACACTATCGGCGTTGCGTTGGTGCTTGCAACTCAAGAGTCCACTCGGCAAGAATTAAATCAACGTGTTTGGGGTTATCCAGGATCTGGAGTTGAACCGGGAAACAATGTTTACGGAGGTCACGATACATTTGTTCGCTCTGCATTGTTAGATCGTAGTACTGTAGCTGCGGTTTTTGAATTTGCTCCAAATGACAAATTCAAAGCACAAATTGACGCCTTGTATATTGATTTTGAAGAAAGTGACGTAAGACGCGGTATCGAGGAAGCTGGTCCTGAATGGGGCGGTGGTAATTATACGGCGAGCACTACTGAAAATGGTTTGGTCACTTCTGGTTTTTATGATGGCTTTCAATCAGTCATAAGAAATGACTCAAGAAAACAAGATTCAAAACTGACTACTTTGGGATTAAACCTTGAGTATCAAGTTACTGATACAATGATACTAGACTTTGACTATTCGACCGGTAAAGTCGACAAAACAATAACCGACGTAGAAAGTTATTCAGGTGTTGGACGTGCGGGAATTGACGGCCGACCGGCAACAGCTCGCTCATGGACGCAGACAGGAAACGGCGTATTCTTCGGTGATCACCCTAATGGTACAATCGATCTTTCAGATCCTAATCTTATTAGATTGGCGGGTCCTCAGGCCTGGGGTGGTAGTCTGGCACCAGTCGCAGCTTTTCAAGGAAATCCTGACTTCGCACCAAACACGGCGCAAGATGGATTTGTTAACCAACCTGACTTTGATGAAGAATTGGACAATTTCCGTCTGGAATTAGATGGAGATTTTGAATACAGCATTTTTGAAAGTTTTAATGTTGGTATAGCCTATTCAGATAGAACTAAAACTAAAATCAATGAAGGAGCGTACTTAACAGCCCCTACGTGGCCTGGTGATGGGCCTATTCCCGCCGACAGTATCGTTGGAGAGACGGATCTTAGTTTCTTTGGTTTAGGTAATATTATTGCTTATGATGGGTTAGGTTTGTTTAACAGTGGGTTTTATACAGAAACAGCAGCCTCTGGCCTTGAGACAGGTCGATTGGGTGATACTTATACCATCAATGAAGAGTTATTAACGATTTACGGAAGGCTGAATATTGACTCACAAATTGGTGACGTACTTGTAAGAGGTAATGTCGGCGTACAGTATGTAAGTACGGATCAAAAATCTTCTGGTTTTAGTACAGTGACAGGCGCTGATTTGTTTGTTAACGCTACCGTCGTTTCTGGTGGAGATGACTATACGGATATATTGCCCAGCTTAAACTTGAGCTTTGAGATAAGTGAGAATCAATTTATTCGTTTCGCTGCTTCAAAAATTCAAAGTCGACCTAGAATGGATGATATGCGGCCTAATACTACGGTAGGTTTTGCGTTTAATGATGACACCATCTTGAATCCAGATTTAACACCGTGGTCTGGTAGTTCCGGGAATTCGTCGCTGCAGCCACTTCAAGCAAATCAGTATGATTTGAGTTACGAAAATTATTTTGCAGATGACGGCTTCTTTGCGGCTAGTTTTTTCTATAAGGATTTGACGAACTGGCATAGTTCCGGCGCTGTTCTGGCAGATTTTAGCGAGTTTTATATTCCTGGATATCACCAGGCGACAACCGGTGAGCCTCCTTTGACTTTTGACGGAATTATTACTTTCACAGAGGATGGTTTAAAAGGTTTTATTAGAGGGCAAGAGTATCAGGCGAGCGTACCGCTTAGGCTTATCGACGACTCACTTGATGGTTTAGGCATGGTTTTTAGTGCGACTTTTCTTGATGGAAAATTTGATGGTGGTTCGCCTGTGCCTGGATTGTCTGATGAGAGTTACGCCGTGACGGCCTACTATGAAAAGGGCGGATTCGAATTTCGAGTTTCTGGTACTAAACGTAACAAGTTCCAAACAGAAACAAGAGGGATTAGTCTTTCCTTAGTAGCCGCTGGTGACTTAGGTGCTGAGTTATGGGATGCGCAAATTAGCTATGACTTTAATGAGTCCGATATCGAATGGCTGCACGGTCTTCGTGTCACTCTACAAGGGCAAAACTTAACGGATGAGAAAACTATCCAGGCAAATAATGATCCGCGAGAGATTACATCCTACCAGTCTTTTGGTGCAAACTATCTGCTAGGGTTAAATTACGATTTTTAATCTAATCCAATAATAAGTCAACCTAAAGCCCACCGTGAAAACTGTGGGTTTTTTTGTTACTATTGATCTACAATTTGTACTAAAACTAAGCAATTAATAACCAGGAAAGTTTTCAAAAGTAAGGTTCATACATGAATAATTCAATAAAAAAAGTTGTTGTATTAGGCGGAGGCACTGCAGGATGGATGTCGGCGGCATTAATTAAAAAATTATTGGGTAGTGGGATTGAGGTTTCTTTGGTTGAGTCAGAAACCATCGGTACCATTGGTGTTGGCGAAGCAACGATCCCGCCAATAAAATTATTCAACAGTGTACTTGGGATTAATGAAGCTGAATTTTTGAAGGAAACTAAAGCGACGATTAAACTCGCAATAAAATTTGACAATTGGAAAAATATTGGTGATAGCTATTACCATACTTTTGGAGCCGCGGGGAAAAGCTTGGCCTTTTGCCAATTTCATCATCTTTTCAAGAGAAGCCAGGAACTTGGTAATCGATCTCAACTATGGGATTATGATCTTAATTATCTGTGCGCTGAAAATGGAAAGTATGCGCCAATCAATAGCCAGGATCCGATTCTGGATATACCAAACGCCTATCATTTTGATGCAACATTATATGCTGCATTTTTGCGAAGATTCAGTGAAAAAATGGGAGTCACAAGAATCGAAGGTTTGGTTGAAGATGTCACTCAGTGCCATGAAAGTGGTTTTATTAAATCGTTACTTTTAAAAGGCGGGAAAGTGATTGAAGGGGATTTATTTATAGATTGCACCGGTATGGCGGCTGTACTAATACAACAAAAACTAGGGACTGGTTATGAAGATTGGAGCCACTGGTTACGTTGTGATAGTGCGCTAGCGGTGCCTTCAGAAAGGTTCGAGAAAACCTTGCCCTATACTCGCTCAATCGCTCACAGCGCCGGTTGGCAATGGCGTATTCCGTTACAGCACAGAAACGGTAACGGGCTGGTTTATAGTAGCAATCATTATAGTGATGATCAGGCCGCGGATATTCTGCTAAATAATCTGGAGTCCAAAGCGCTCTCAGAACCAAAATTAATCAAATATAGAACAGGACGACGATTAAAACAATGGAATAAAAATGTTATAGCGATAGGTTTGTCGAGCGGGTTTCTTGAGCCCTTAGAATCGACAAGTATCCATTTAATACAATCGGCAATTGTTCGATTGTTGCACCTATTTCCGCACAACGGTATTAGTGATGCGACTGTGGCGGAATACAACAGGCAATCGCAAATAGAGTTTGAACAAATTCGCGATTTTATCATTTTGCACTATAAGGCGAATGAAAGAACTGACTCTCGTTTCTGGCGGGATTTACGGGAGATGGATATTCCGGATAGTCTATCACTCAAGATGGACATTTTTGCAGAAAATGGTCACCTTTTTCGAGACCAAAATGATTTGTTTTTGGAAAGCTCGTGGTTGCAGGTTTTGTTAGGTCAAGGGATTGCACCAAAGGATTACCATCCGATTGCTAAAAGCATCCCAGACAATAAATTGTTGAGTATGCTGGAGCAAATAAAAAACATTAAAAATGAAACGGTTTCAAAATTGCCAGATCATGATGAGTATCTTAAGAATATGTGTGGGGATTAATTTGGACACTAATATCAAAAATTTTCAAGCAAAACAGCTTAACATTATTATATTAGGGGGCGGGACTGCAGGTTGGATGGCGGCCAATATTTTTATGAAGAAGTGGTCTTCAAAGGACGTTAACATTACTCTAATTGAATCACCAGAAATTGGGATAATTGGAGTAGGCGAAGGATCTACTCCGACGTTAAAGCGATTTTTTGAAACGATTGAAATACCTGAATCAGACTGGATGCCCTGCTGCAATGCCACTTACAAACTTAATATTAGGTTTGACGATTGGAGTCCAAAATCTGGCATGGCGAGTTATAGTCATCCATTTACCTCGCAAGTCGATGTGCATACTTCGAATGCATTTTTAACAAATTCACGCACACGTCGATTGGGTTTAGATACCAATACCACGCCGGGAGATTTTTTAATCAATGGAGTTCTTGCCCAACAGGGCAAAGGACCAATTGCTTCTGAAAATTTTCCATTCATTATGGAATATGGCTATCATTTTGACTCACACTTGCTAGGTAAATACCTGTCTGATCTCGGCGTCTCAAGAGGGGTTATTTTCAAACAGGCACATATTGAGAATGTCGAACGAAAATCAGATGGCGATATAACGGCGCTTGTCACGAAAGACGGAGAACGATTGAAAGCTGATTTATTTGTTGATTGTACAGGCTTCGCGGCCAAGCTGATGCAACAGACCTTAGAAGTACCCTTTAAGAGTTACAAGGAAAACCTTTTCAATGATTCGGCGGTAGTTATGCAAACGCCAATTAGTCAAGTTGTTCCCGTCGAAACGGTGTCTACGGCTTTGTCGGCAGGTTGGTGTTGGCAAATACCGTTGTCCAATCGCTTTGGTAATGGTTATGTATATAGCTCTGACTTTATTTCAGACGATGCAGCTGAAGTTGAATTTCGAACACACATTGGAATGTTGGATAGTTCAGAAGGCTGTCGTCACTTGAAAATGAAAGTCGGTCAAGTTGAAAAGCATTGGTCGCACAATTGTATAGGTTTAGGTTTATCGCAAGGATTTATCGAACCACTAGAGGCGACTGCTTTGCACTTGGTTCAATTATGTATTGAATTGTTTGCATCTAAGTTTGAGCAAGGCGGTTTTAGCCCTAAATTCCGTGACGAATATAACAATGCAATTGAACAACGATTTGAAAGAGTGAGAGATTATATCGTTGCACATTACAAAATGAACACCCGAGAGGATAGTGAATATTGGCGAGCCAATCGTGATAATCCAAAACTATCTAAATCACTTATTAATATCTTAGATGTCTGGTACAAACGGGATGACTTAAAACAGGAAATTGTACGTCAGGGATTATCATCACACTTTGATGCGGTGTCTTGGAATTGTTTGTTATCGGGTTATGGGGCATTTCCGCCGCTAGATAAGAATCAACCAGGTAAGGGAGATCTATACATTGAGAATAACGTCGGCTCGTTTCTACAGAGGTGCAGTTTAAATTTTGATTCTCATAATGCGCATTTAGACAGACTCAAAAATTGATAGTGCCAAAAAAAATTATTCTTAATGGCTCTATCTGCAGGACTCTTATTGACCGTTTTAATAGATGTTGGATTGAGAAGAGAGATCTAGGCACTGAAATCAATCCTTTTAGGGAGCGTCAGACCATCAATACCTTTTAGCTTCTTCATGGTTTGTTCTAATAATTCGACAGGTTGATTGCTACTGGTTTTCACTTCAATTGCTTTTTTAATAACCCCAAGTATATCCATTTTTTGGTCAGCTGGTCCTTCCGCCGCTCTAACAATGTCTTGAAAAAAAGTGTTGTTTCGGTTTTCCCAGTAAGGCATCACATCCAGCGAGCCGCCTGGTTGGAGAGTTTCTTTTGCTAGTTCAGAGCCCATCAATTGTTTAAATTCAATCGGCGTCATATTGCTTAGGTCGATCTTGGCAGAGCTGGCTTCAATCGTTTTGCTTTCAATCTGACTAGTGGCGGGATTTGGCTTAATCGGTTGAATTTGGTTATCGAATGGCGGTTTCAATTCCAGCACCGGAGGAAATTGCTTTTCGCTCTTATTAGTGCTGGCTCGTAAATTTGGCAATATTTCACCGTTTGTCACTGCGATTTTGGTAAAACCTTGCCCATTGTTATTAATGTTCATAATGTGTAGCCTCTGGTTGGCGGTCGTTTACAGCTAACCTGGATGAATTTCTATTTTTATGTTGCAGATTACGGGCCAAGACTACGATGCGATGATTGAGGACCTATTTATGCTGAATACGTATGCAAGCCATGTGCAATTAATCCAGGCTTAAGTAGTATTATCCTCAACTATTATTTTGCTATTTGGTTAATTATGTCATTTCGTTATTCAATCAAACATGCTGTATTTACTTTGTTCTATTTTGTATCGATATTCGGCTATCCCGTTAAAGCAATAAATGCCGAGAACTCTGTTGGACAATCAAAAATCACTTCCGAACAGGCTATTATTAAACACATGGAACCACCATCCTGGTGGGTTGGTATGCAGGATAAAAAACTGCAACTAATGGTTCATGGTGAGAGCATTGCAGACTTTTCAGTTAAAACAAATAACAAAAACTGGAAGATCACATCAATTGAGAAAACGGATAATAAAAATTATCTATTTATCAATCTACTTGTTTCTGACAATGCATCTGCGAATTCTAATCAGCTTCACTTTTCTAATTCAACGGACAATTCGTCAGATTTTGTTGTTGAATACCAATTAGAATCCCGTAGCAAGGGCTCTTCAGAGCGTCAAGGATTCAACCCATCCGATGTTATCTATTTAATTACTCCTGATCGCTTTGCTAATGGCGATTATCAGAATGATCAGGTAGAAGGCCTTAAAGAAGGTATCAATCGGCGGGATCATAATGGCAGGCACGGCGGTGATATTCAGGGGGTCATCAATCACCTGGACTATATTCAAGAAATGGGATTTACCCAAGTCTGGCTCAATCCTGTGCTTGAAAATGATCACCCAAAATCCTCCTACCACGGTTATTCGACCACGGATTATTATCAAATCGATAAACGATTCGGTAACAATCAGCTCTATAAAAAGTTATCACAAAAAGCGAAATCGAAAGGCGTTGGAATAATTAAAGATGTCGTACTAAATCACGTTGGCACAGAGCACTGGTGGTTGAAGGATTTACCGGCCAAAGATTGGATCAATAACAAAACACAATACAAAGAAACGACTCATCGTCGCGAGAGCTTGCATGATCCCCATGGCACTCAAGAGGATATCGAAGCTTTCGCCAGTGGTTGGTTTGTACCCACCATGGCCGACCTTAATCAGCGAAATCCATTTTTGGCCAACTATTTGATCCAGAATAATATCTGGTGGACTGAATTTGCCGACCTCTCGGGTATTCGAGTCGATACTTTTTCTTATTCGGATAAAAAGTTCCTTGCTGAATATACCCGTCGTTTAATGCAGGAATACCCAAACTTTAATATTGTTGCAGAAGAATGGTCGCTTAGTCCAAATATTGTTTCCTATTGGCAACGCGGCAACAAAACTCATGATGGTTACCGATTTGAATTACCGTCACTGATGGATTTTCCGCTACAAGATTCTTTAGTGAAAGGATTAACGGAAAAAGAAACCTGGTCCGACGGATTGCGTAGATTGTATGAAATAATGTCTAGTGATTTTGTTTATGCCGAGCCTTATAACTTAGTGGTTTTCCCTGACAATCATGATATGAGTCGAATTTTTACTCAACTAGGCCATGATCAAAATTTGACGAAAATTGCAGTTGCTTATTTTGCTACAACGCGAGGTATACCTCAGTATTTTTATGGCACGGAAATATTGATGGATAATCGTAATAGTGAATCTCACGGCGTGATCCGAACTGATTTTCCCGGTGGTTGGAAAATAGATCAAGCCAACGCTTTTAACGGGCAAGGAATGGAAACTGATCAGATATCAATGCAAAAGTTCACTAAGAAACTGCTTAACTGGCGTCGTGAGTCGAGTGCAGTTCATAAAGGCAAGTTAACTCATTATGCACCTACGAATGGAGCCTATGTGTATTTTAGGCATTATAAAAAGGATAAGGTCATGGTCTTGTTAAATAAGACTGATAGAAGGGTAGAGATCAATCCTGAAGATTATCCGAGTATGTTGTCGAGCAAAGAAAGGAAAAAGTCGGCAGTAGATATTTTAACCGACAAATCCTATTCATTAGATGGCAAAATTTATTTGTCAGCTAAATCTGTTTTAATCCTGCAATTAAAGTAGTCATGAAAATGAAAGTAATATTTAAAATTAAATTCCTCGGCAAAAAGCGTTTAATGCTAACTTCAGTTTTTCTATTGACGTCATTAATTTCATCCTGCGCCCAACAGCCCTTTCAGCAGGATACTGACTATCGCATACAAGATAATTCGCTTTATGTTAAAACTCATTTAGGCGAAATAAAGTATTCAGCATTGCCAGGTGGCGCAATCGAAGTGCAGCACTTGCAGAAAAATATAAAACAACTTCCGTCATTTTCAAAACGTGAAACATTAAAGCCAATTGAAGGCGCAATCACTCAGTCAGGAAAGAAAATTACGTTTGTTAATGGCAATCTAAAAGCGGTAATTGACAAAACTGATTTCTCTGTGAGTTTTTATGAAGGTTCAAAATATTTAGTAGCGCAAACCGCCTACTTTTTAGATGATAACAAAAGGGGATTCAAATTTAAGTTAGATAACACTGAAAAGATCATGGGGGGAGGAGAGCGCGTTTTGGGTATGGACCGTCGAGGACATCGAATGCCTTTATATAACCGTGCCCATTATGGTTATACCACCGAATCTAATCAGATGAATTTTAGTTTGCCAGCCATTATGTCGAGTAAGAAATATGCCATCTTATTTGATAATACAGCTAATGGATTTTTAGATATTGGCAAAACGAAATCGGACACCTTATCCTTTGAAGCCGTTGGGGGACGAACCGCTTATATCGTATTTTCCGGGGAGACATTTCCTAAATTAATCAGTCAATATGTCGATGTTACCGGTAAACAGCCTTTGCCACCCCGTTGGGCGTTTGGCAACTTCGCATCACGTTTTGGTTATAGGTCGCAGCAACAAGTCATCGATACAGTTGATCAATTTATCAAGGAAGATTTTCCATTGGACGCAATAATCCTGGATCTCTATTGGTTTGGTAACGACATAAAAGGGTTTATGGGAAATCTCGATTGGGACAAAGAGGTTTTTCCACAACCAATCAAAATGATCGACGATATAAATCGAAAAGGCGTGAATACCATTCTCATCACCGAGCCTTTTGTCTTAAGCAGTTCAAAAAAATGGCAGGACGCCGCTGAAAATAAAATTCTAGCAAAAGACGAACATGGTAATCCAAAACGCTTCGATTTCTATTTTGGCAATACCGGCTTAATTGACGTGTTCGATGACAAAGCAGGAAATTGGTTTAGTCAGATCTACAAAGAATTAACTGCTCAAGGTGTTAACGGCGTGTGGGGAGATTTAGGCGAGCCAGAAGTTCATCCGGCAGATACGGTACATTTTGTTTCGGAAATAAACGACACTGCAACGGGTGATGAAATACACAATGCTTACGGACATCAGTGGGCAAAAGTAGTATTTGAAAATCAATTGGAGGTGCAGCCTGATACTCGACCATTCCTGTTAATGCGCTCCGGTTTCGCTGGTTCGCAGAGATACGGAATGATCCCATGGACTGGGGATGTTTCTCGCTCATGGGGAGGGTTGAAACCACAGGTTGAACTCAGTCTGCAAATGGGCCTGTTTGGATTGGGCTATACGCATTCTGATCTGGGAGGTTTTGCTGGCGGTGAAACCTTTGATCAGGAACTTTATATTCGATGGTTACAGTATGGGGTGTTTCAACCAATTTACAGGCCCCACGCCCAAGATAACATTGCACCAGAACCCGTTTTCCACGATAAGCAAACCAAGGATATCCTTCGGGAGTATGTCAAACTACGATATCAATTACTGCCCTACAATTACACTTTGGCTTACGAGAATTCTACTAGCGGTATGCCATTAATGAGGCCGACATTTTTTGAAGATGATTCAAAGATTGACTCATTTGATAACAAAGAAACCTATCTATGGGGAGATGCGTTTCTTGTTTCGCCTGTCACCGAAGCCAATAAAAAGGAGCAATTAGTTTCCTTACCAAAAGGTGTTTGGTTTGATTATTGGAATGAAAGTCGCTATTCAGGAAACCAGCAAGTCAATATTAAGTTAACTCTAGAGACCCTACCAGTTTTGGTTCGTGCCGGTTCATTTATCCCGATGGTTGATTCCGTACAGTCCACCAAGGACTACACTAGCAAAAAACTATCATTGCATTATTATGCTGATAAATCGATTTCTCAAAGTTCAGGAAAAATGTATGAAGATGATGGAGTTAGTTTTAACGCAATAGTGGACGGAAACTTTGAAATACTCAATTTTTCTTCCTTACAAACGGATGGAGCTTTGCAGATAGAATTCTCGAGAAGTGGTTCAGGTTACCCGGGGATGCCACAGCATAGAAAGCTGGATGTGGTGATCCATCAATGGCTCGAAGAACCTAAATCGATTCGTTTTGCTGGAAAGAAATTGACGAAAAATAATTATAGTTATGAAGAGAATAAGAATAGATTAACCATTTCTATTAACTGGGATCATTCCAAAAATAGAGTGGACATCGAATAGTATACCTTGTAGGAGCGAATTTATTCGCGATGCGATCTCACAACATCTAACATCGCATCGCGGCTAAAGACCGCTCCTACAGGAAGTGAAAAACATAAAACGGAATAATATAATGAAAAATCTAAATCCTATATTGCTAGTAACTTCAATTCTGTTTATATCAACCAGTTGTTCAGAATCCGAAAAAATTAATGACCAACAAGCTAAATTGCAAATCAGTGAAGCTGCGCAAAAATCTACCAAGGAAATGACTCAACAAGAGCAATTAAAGCAAACGATTGCAGAAAATAGAAATGGCAAACCGGTTATCTACCAGGTCTTTACCCGATTATTCGGAAACAAAAACACAACCAATAAACCCTGGGGAACTATTGAAGAAAATGGTGTGGGAAAATTTAATGACTTTACTGATGAGGCGCTACAAGGGATCAAAGAATTCGGCGTTTCACACATTTGGTATACCGGGGTTCCCCATCATGCAGTCATACGCGATTATTCTCAGTATGGCATCAGCAACGATGATCCCGATGTGGTTAAAGGCCGGGCTGGCTCTCCGTATGCGGTTAAGGATTATTACAATGTCAATCCCGATATGGCGATCGATCCGGCCAATCGTCTGCAAGAATTTAAGGATCTGATTGAAAGAACTCACAACAATGGCATGAAGGTCATTATCGATATCGTACCAAATCATGTTGCCCGTCATTATCAATCCATTTCTAAACCTGCGGGGGTCAGTGACTTTGGCGAACACGACGATACCAGTGTTGAATACAAGCGAGATAATAATTTTTATTACGTGGTCGGTGAAGCGTTCAGGGTGCCGGTATCCAATAATGGCTATCTGCCATTAAATGGAGAAGCAAATAAACTATCGGATCAAAGATTCGATGAGTTTCCCGCTAAGTGGACGGGTAATGGTTCACGAAAAAGCCAGCCTGATATCAATGACTGGTATGAAACGGTAAAAGTTAACTACGGAGTACGGCCCGATGGTAGTTATGATTTCGATCAACTTCCTGCGGGATATGCCGAAAAAGATTATCTGGCTCATTTTGAATTTTGGAAAGACAAGGACATTCCTGACTCTTGGGAAAAATTTCGAGATATTGTGATTTACTGGACTGATTTTGGTGTTGATGGCTTTCGGTATGATATGGCGGAGATGGTGCCGGTTGAGTTCTGGAGCTATTTGAATTCTTCCATCAAAAATCGAAATCCGCAAACCACCACCATTGCTGAAGTTTATAATCCAAAAATGTATCGTGATTTTATTTCTCTCGGTAAAATGGACTATCTCTATGATAAGGTGGATTTCTACGATACGTTAAAATTGATTATGCAAGGAAAACAGCCGACTTCTAGATTGTTACCGATTATTGAAAAATTTTCAGACATCGATCAAAACCTATTACATTTTCTAGAAAATCATGACGAGCAACGGATCGCCAGTCCAGATTTTGCAGGTGACGCTAATAAGGGCAAGCCTGCTATGGTAGTGTCGGCGTTAGTAGGCAAAGCACCTACAATGTTATTTTATGCTCAGGCACTTGGTGAAGCTGGAGAGGGCGATGCCGGATTTGGTGATCCTACTCGCACCACGATGTTTGACTATTGGGGCGTTCCTAGCCTGCAAAGATGGATGAATGGTGGAAAGTTCGACGGTGGAAAATTAACAGAGCGAGAACATAGTCTCAGAGAATTCTATACTAAACTACTTTCCTTTAGTGCAAGTAATAGCGCTTTAAAGGGGCATTTTACCGACTTACATATGCAAAACTTGATAGAAACAAAAAATTACAATGAATCTCTTTTTTCATTTTCTCGTTGGAATGAAAACCAGAAAATCATCAGCGTCAGTAATTTTTCAGATAATAAAACTTTTGAGTTTGATTTAAAAATACCGCAAAACCTGATCGAAAAATGGAACCTCAAGGAAGGCCGCTTTGCACTGATTGAACTCTTTGACGATAAAAACGAAAAGCAAAATCTTTTAGTTAAACATGATCAAGGTGCTGTAGTTAGATTAAAACTTGAGCCTCTCGAATCAAAGGTTTTACGACTTAAATGAATTTATTTTCTGAGTTAAATGACAATGAGAGTAAGAAAGAAAATGAGGACGATAAAAGAAAATGAGGCTCACTTCAATCGTCATTGTTGTTTTTAGAGTAATATTGTCGAACAAGATCAATAAAAGCTTCCGCCGCCTGAGACAACGCATATCGTCGACGTTTGGTGATTCCTACTCTACGACTTATCGCCGGCGAAACTAGAGCGCTGTATTGAAGATTAAGCGCCTGCATTTGTTCTTTATACAAAGACGGAACTGCGCTTACGCCAAGACCAGCAGCAACCATTTGCACCACTGTTGCCAGTTGATTGGTTTCAAATACTACATCCAAAAATATATCTTGATCGGCTAATGTTTTATCCATCAGATTACGAATGCTCGATGGGCGCTGTAGAGCGATAAAAGGGAACTTGGCCAATGAATTCCAACTTATACTCTTTTCTCCTGTAAACGGATGGTCAGCGGGAAAAGTGGCCACAAACTGATCGGTAAACAGCGGTTCAAAACAAAGATCTTCAGAGTCGCCGGGATCAAAACTTAATGCGAATTCAACCTTTCCGTCACGCACCATAGAGACCGCATCTTCAGCAATCACATCGTGAATTTTGACATTGATCTGTTGATGCCTTTGGCGGAAGGCCATAATATGCTGTGGTAAATGCGTACTGGCGAAAGATGGCATGGTTGCCAGAGCAAGATTGCCTCGTTTTAAAGAGAATAATTCATGCAGTTCGCTAAAAGCGTTTTCAAAATCAGCTAGCAGCCGTTTGGCGGTGGGTAAGAATAACAATCCTTCGGGTGTTAGCGAGAGCGTTCTGGTTGTCCGGGCAAACAATTGTCCACCGATGGTCTGCTCCAGATTCTTAATTGCAATGCTGAGAGCTGGTTGTGATAAATGGACGATCTCACAAGCTTCGGCGAAACTCTTAACCTGAGCAATAGCGACAAAAGCTCGAATTTGTTTGATACTGATGTTTGTATTCATGTTTGTAGGGTAAATAATGACGGTTGTTATATATTTATATTATAAATCAATTAATCTAATATTTAAAATTGATAAATATAACTGACTATAGCATCCTTAGACTAGACGAAACTAAAAGGTTAATAAAACAATGAGCGGATTTGATAAAGTAGTGACCAGCTACCAAGAGGCGATGGCGGGTCTTGAAGATAATATGACGATTATTGCAGGTGGTTTTGGACTATGTGGTATCCCAGAGAATTTAATTGCCGAGATTAAACGTAAGAAAACCATAGGCTTAACGGTTGTTTCGAACAATTGTGGCGTTGATGATTTTGGTCTTGGCGTGCTCTTACCAAATCGACAGATTAAAAAGATCGTCGCGTCGTATGTAGGCGAAAACGCCGAATTTGAAAGACAAATGATGGCGGGTGAGTTAGAAGTCGAATTGACACCTCAAGGTACACTGGCCGAAAAAATGCGTGCTGGCGGTGCAGGAATTCCAGCATTTTATACCGCAACGGGCGTTGGGACCCCAGTGGCTGAAGGTAAAGATCAAAGACAATTTAAAGGTCGAGATTATATTCTGGAAGAGGCAATAACTGGTGACTTTGCCATCGTCAAAGCCTGGAAGGCGGACCGCTATGGTAATTTGGTATTTAGGCAAACCGCGCGTAATTTTAATCCAATGGCCGCAACTGCGGGAAAAATTACCGTCGTGGAAGTCGAGGAAATTGTAGAGCCAGGCGAACTAAATCCTGACGAAATCCATACCCCGGGGATCTACGTCAATCGTCTTATTCAAGGTACTTTCGAAAAACGCATCGAACAACGCACGGTCCGTCCTTCAAAAACAACCGCGACGGTAGGAGAATAATCATGGCTTTAACTAGAGATCAAATTGCGCAGCGCGTCGCACAAGAATTACGAGATGGTTATTACGTTAATTTGGGGATCGGAATTCCGACACTGGTCGCAAATTTTGTACCCGAGGGAATAGAAGTGATGTTGCAGTCGGAAAATGGATTGCTAGGAATGGGCCCGTTTCCAACTGAAGAAGAAATTGATGCTGACTTGATTAATGCTGGTAAACAAACGGTCACTATGGCTACTGGCGCATCCATTTTCGATTCGGCAGAGTCTTTTGCGATGATCCGTGGCGGTCACGTAGATTTGACCGTATTGGGCGCTTTTGAAGTTGATGTAAACGGTAATATCGCTTCTTATATGATACCGGGAAAGCTGATTAAAGGAATGGGTGGTGCAATGGATTTGGTCGCTGGAGCAGATAATATTATCGTGACTATGACTCATGCATCTAAACATGGTGATTCTAAATTATTATCTAATTGCAGTCTGCCATTAACTGGCAAAGGTTGCATCAAATTAGTTTTGACTGATTTGGCTTTTATAGAAATTAAAGAGGGAAAGTTCCATTTATTAGAACGCGCCCCAGGTGTATCTGTCGAAGAAATCGTAAAACTGACAGCGGGTGAGCTAGTCGTTCCTGATAATGTGCCTGAAATGATATTTGAGAGTTAAGTGAATGTTATTTTATAAGCAATAATCTGGCTGATTTTTCCAATGTTTAAAGATTAGTAAAAAGACTTTTGAATATGAAAACACTGTTCAAGCCTTCCAAAAAATTAATGGATGGCGTTAGTTACCCAGAAAAATTTGGGATCATTTTCCTGATTGTATTGATCCCGATGTTCGTATTAAGTCTCTATCTACTCACTTATATTCGAACAGACATCCAGTTGCTAGAAAACGAACGTCTGGGTCTCTCCTATATCAAAATCCTACGTCAGCCTGTTGAACACATTCAACAACATCGCGGCATGGTGGCAGCTTATCTGGATGGCGCCACGGAGTTTCATGATCTGATTATTCAGAAACAAACCTTAATTGATGAAAAACTGGTTCAGCTCACAGAGCTTGATATTAAGTTGGGAAAGCAATTTGATGTCACCAAATCAATATCCAAAGTTATACAGCTGTGGGGGCAGATTAAGGCCAACTCTATGAATCTGCCAACCCAACGGGCGATAAACGTACATACTGTCCTGATAGATGATTTGCTGGCTTTGAAAAAGGATGTGGCTGATGCATCCAAGCTGGTCCTGGACCCTAACATCGACAGCTATTATATGGGTAACGTCATTGTATCAGGCCTTCCCAACATGATAGAAAATATGGGCCAAGCGCGAGCGCAGGGTGCAGCCATCGCAGCCAAAGGTGGTTTTTCCAATCAAGCACTACGGGTCGAATTATCAATACTATCTAACAATATTGATCTTTATTTTGAAGATATTAGCTTCGCTCTACAAAAGGTTTATGAGGTAAACAAGAAACTGAGTAAAGACCTGAAAGTTTCCACTGACGCAAACAACACTGCTATCCGGGAAATACAATCCTTGCTGGCCGATAAACTGTTAAATGCCGAAACTGTTACTATAGATGGAATCGTCATGTTTAACGCTGCCACAAAAGCGATAAACGGTTCTTATAAATTATACGACGCGCTGATGCCTAGGCTTGACACTTTATTTGTCGAGCGGATAGCAGCCCGTCGCAGCGAAATGTACATAGCAATTAGTGTTGTACTAGGTGTGTTGATTCTGGTGGTTTATCTATTCAGCGGCTTCTTTTATTCGGTAACAGAAAGCATTCAAACAATCAACGCGTCGTCCCGGCAATTAGCGCTGGGCAATCTTGACAGTCAAATCAAATTAAAATCACGGGATGAAATGACTAAGATTGCCGACAGCTTTAATGACATGGTCGATCGTCTTAAATATATGCGCGATGCCATGATGAAACAAAACCATAAACTGCAAGAGCTTTCTATCAGGGACGGGATGACCGGATTGTTTAACCACCGACACTTAATCGAAATTGGCCAAAACTGTGTCGCGGAGGCATTACGATATCATAGACCCCTGAGTTGTATGATGATAGACATTGATTATTTTAAAGCGGTTAACGATAATTATGGTCACCCGTTTGGTGACTTCGTTTTAACTGGGGTAGCCAAGCTTTTACAATCTAAACTGAGGAAAGTTGATATCGTCAGTCGATACGGCGGCGAAGAATTTGTCGTAATTATGCCGACGACAGATATTGTTAATGCTGAAATTGCCGCCGATAAAATTCGTGAAGCGATTGAAGTTTTTAATTTTCGGCAGAATGGGGTTGAGCACAAAATAACGGTAAGTGTTGGTGTTGCAGAACACCAGCAACATGAGCTGAAAATAATGACTCTGCTAGCAAGAGCCGACAAAGCGCTTTATCAGTCGAAAGCCTCGGGGAGAAATAAAGTAACATCGATAAACTAGCCGAATAACCTACTTATGAAACGAAAAAAGCCCGTAATCATCAGATTACGGGCTTTTTTAATGTGGTGGGCGCTAGTGGGCTCGAACCACTGACCCTCGCCTTGTAAGGGCGATGCTCTCCCAACTGAGCTAAGCGCCCACATTTTCCATCTCTCTCTTAACAAGGCGTTGCCTCACAAGAGGAGCGCATTCTAGAGCCAATCATGGATTCGGTCAACCCTTAAATTAAATATTTTTTTCGGACATGATTTGTTAGAATAGCGCCAATTCATATTGAAATATACAAAAGCGAAATTACAATGTCAGTTAAAACCCGGTTTGCACCTTCTCCAACTGGAGATCTTCACATTGGCGGTGCTCGTACAGCACTTTATTCATGGTTACATGCTCGTGCAAACGATGGCCAATTCGTACTGCGTATCGAAGATACCGATATAGAGCGTTCTACCCCTGAAGCCGTTAAGGCCATTATGGACGGTATGAACTGGCTTGAGTTAGATTGGGATGAAGGACCCATTTATCAAACGCATCGATTTGACAGGTATAAAGAAGTGATCGCTCAATTAGTATTCGAGGAAAAGGCTTATCCCTGTTTTTGTTCCAGAGACCGATTGGACCAACTGCGCGAAACTCAAATGGCCAACAAAGAAAAACCGCGTTATGACGGCAAGTGCCGCGAACTTACTAAGGATCAAATCGATTTGTCTGCTGATCATGTGATTCGATTTAAAAACCCT
>Ga0316205_10002167_pt1 | contig 21281 bp, 19 predicted proteins | sample 3monthpyrite_MG_FD_204941 | JGI IMG/M metagenome (GOLD analysis project Ga0316205, IMG submission 204941) | Microbial mat bacterial communities from mineral coupon in-situ incubated in ocean water Damariscotta River, Maine, United States -... | ecosystem: Environmental > Aquatic > Marine >... | reverse complement strand
ATCACGCAGGCGGGCGCGTGGGTTACTTCCTGCACACCGATGATTTCACGGCGCAACAGGCCCGGATGCAGGCGGCGGGCGTTCATTTCGAAGAACCGCCGCGCCATGAGCCTTATGGCACCGTCGCCGTCTTTCGCGACCTCTATGGCAACCGGTGGGATCTGATCGAGCCCCGCCCGGCAGGCTGATATGTTCATCCGCGCACATAATGCGCTTGCATACGCACATTAACCTGCATTGATTCACAGAACTAACCATCGCAAGTAAGGATCAATCCACGCCACACCGGCGGGACTGACACATAGATGGAGGCTCAGATGAGCGCTATTCAAACATATGCCCACCCCGCCGGCCGCATTCTTCTGGCGCTGGTTTTCATTGTTGCCGGGCTCGGCAAACTCGGCGATGTCCAGGGATTTGCCGGCTACATGGCCTCCGGCGGCCTGCCCGCCATCCTGGCCTGGCCCGCCATTGCCTTCGAGATTGTCGCGGGCCTCGCCCTGCTGGTCGGTTTTCAGACCCGGATCACGGCGCTTGCCCTGGCCGGGTTCAGCATCGTGACGGCGATCATGTTTCACTTCGTTCCCGCCGATCAGATGCAGATGGCCATTTTCTTCAAGAACTTCGCCATGGCAGGCGGATACCTGATGCTGGTCGCCCATGGTGCAGGCGCGTGGTCGCTTGATAATTTGCAGCGCCCCGTGCTGGCTTGATCCGGCAGACCTACGACACGCGCGGGCCGAGGCTTTCCAATCGCCTCGGCCCGCTCTATATCCAGGCCCATGACCAGACCTATTCATATCATCGGCGGCGGCATGGCCGGATCCGAGGCCGCCTGGGCCGCAATCAATCAGGGCGTGCCCGTGGTAATCCACGAAATGCGCCCGACCGTCGGCACCTTTGCCCATCAGACCGGGCATCTGGCCGAAATGGTCTGCTCCAATTCCTTCCGCTCGGATGATGATGAACAGAACGCCGTCGGGCTTTTGCATTGGGAAATGCGCGCCGCGGGCGGTCTGATCATGGAAATGGCCGATCGCCACCGCCTGCCCGCCGGCGGGGCCCTGGCCGTCGACCGCGATGCCTTTGCCGCCGATGTCACCGCCCGGCTGCGCGCCCACTCGCTGGTCACCGTCAGCGAGGGCGAAATCACCGCCCTGCCCGATACCGGCCCCGCCATCATCGCCACCGGGCCGCTGACCTCGGGGCCGCTGGCGCAGGCCATCGCCGATGAGGCCGGACAGGACAGCCTCGCCTTTTTCGACGCCATCGCGCCCATCGTGCATGCCGACAGCATCGACATGTCCAAGGCCTGGATGCAGTCGCGTTATGACAAGGGCGACACGCATGAGGAACGCACCGCCTATCTCAACTGCCCGATGGACCGCGACACCTATGAAGCCTTCATCGACGCGCTGCTGGCCGCCGACAAGACCGAGTTTCGAGACGGCGAAACGGCGGGCTATTTCGACGGCTGTCTACCCATCGAAGTGATGGCCGAACGCGGCCGTGAAACCCTGCGCTTTGGCCCGATGAAGCCCGTCGGCCTGACCAATCCGCATCAGCCGGACGTCAAGGCCCATGCCATCGTGCAGCTCAGGCGCGACAACAAACTGGGCACGCTCTACAATATCGTGGGCTTCCAGACCAAGATGAAGTATGGCGCGCAAGCATCTGTTTTTAAAATGATTCCCGGATTGGAAAACGCCCGCTTCGCGCGTCTCGGCGGCATCCATCGCAACACGTTCATCAATTCACCGACCCTGATCGACGACCAGCTGCGCCTGCGCGCGCGCCCCCATATCCGCTTTGCCGGTCAGATCACCGGGGTCGAGGGCTATGTCGAATCCGCCGCGATGGGGCTTCTGGCCGGGCATCTGGCCGCCGCCGAGGTCACGGGCCGCACGCTGCCCCCCGTTCCACAAGTTACCGCCATGGGCGCGCTGATCCACCACATCACCGGCGGGGCCGAGGCGAAGACCTTCCAGCCAATGAACGTGAATTTCGGTCTCTTCCCGCCGATCGACCTTAAAGGCGGACGCCGCAACCGCAAGGCCCGCTACAAGGGCTATACCGACCGCGCCAAATCCGCCTGGACAGATTGGCTGGCCACGGCAGCCGCCGATCCCGCCCCGGTTTGATCTGGACGCAGGCCCGCGCCCGCTGCTAGCGTCACGGCCATGACCGAGAAATTCCTGACCAAATCCTACGGCAAACGGGGGCCGCAAGCCGTCAAGGCGCATTACGATGCCTGGGCCGACAGCTATGATGCCGAGATCGCGGAAAACGGCTATGCCACGCCCGCCCGCTGCGCCGCCGCTCTGGCCGCAACCGGGCTTGGCCGATCCGCCGCCATCCTCGATCTGGGCTGCGGCACCGGCCTTTCCGGGGTGGCGCTGGCGGTCGAAGGGTTCACCGTGATCGACGGCACCGATCTGTCGCCGGGGATGCTGGAAAAGGCCGAAAAACGCGGGCTCTACCGGCAGCTTTTTCCGGGCCGCCCGGACGGCGCGCTGCCGCCGGGGCCCTATCAGGCCATTTGCGCCGTCGGCGTCATCAGCCCCGGCGCGGCCCCGATCTCGATGCTGACCACGGCGCTCGCACGGTTGCCTGCGGGCGGCGCGCTGGTGATGTCGCTCAACGATCACGGGCTGGCCGATGCCAGCTATACCGACGGGATCGCGGCGGTTCATGGGCACGGACCGGCACGGCTCATATTCGAGGAATACGGGCCCCACCTGCCCGGCATTAACCTGAACTCCACCGTCTACGTGTTTGAAAAACAGTGACTTTCATAACACGATTTGCACCATCCCCCACCGGCCCGCTGCATCTGGGCCACGCCTATTCCGCCATCCTCGCGCATGACATGGCCCGCGCGGCGGGCGGCAGCTTCCTGCTGCGCATCGATGATATCGACCAAAGCCGCGCGCGACCGGAATGGGAGGATCTGATCTATCAGGACCTCACCTGGCTCGGCCTGACCTGGGACGGGCCGGTGATCCGCCAGTCCGAGCGGATGCCAGCCTACAGCACCGCGCTGGACGCGCTCTGGCAACGCCACCTCCTCTACCCTTGCACCTGCACCCGCCGCGACATCGCCACCGCATTGAGCGCCCCGCAGGAAGGCGCGGAGCCGACGATCGGCCCAGACGGCCCGGTCTATCCCGGCACCTGCCGCGCCTCTGCCCCGGCAAGCTATCTGATGCCGCCCCGGCCAGGCGACCAACACCTGCGGCTCGACATGTCGATGGCCCAGATGGCCTGTGAACACCACATCGTTGACGGGGTCGCGGATCATTGGGGCCTGCCCTTTCTCGAAACCGGCCCGTCACATGCCGGTCAGGCCTATACACCGCGCAGCCACTACCTGAACGGCATCGGCGACATCGTCCTTGCCCGGCGTGATTTCGGAACCTCCTACCATCTCTCGGTGGTCATTGATGACGCCGCGCAAGGGATCACTCATGTGGTGCGGGGCGAAGACCTGTTCGAGGCGACGCCCATCCATGTTCTGCTGCAAAAACTGCTTGGCCTGCCCACCCCCATCTACCACCACCACAAGCTGATCCGCGACGAGGCCGGCAAGCGGCTGGCCAAACGCGACGACGCCCGCGCCATCCGCACCTATCGCGCTGATGGCGCAACGCCTGCGGACATCCGCAACATGGTCGGGCTCAGCCAAATACCTTAACGCGCACGTATTAACCTTAACGCGCGCCCTCCTGCTTCTTCTTTGCAAAAATACTCACTGCGCAACCTGCGCCACCCACGCCAGGTTCAGCTCTGCGGCACCATGATCTCAACCTCGCGCCCATCCCGAACGGCCGTGTAAAAACAGGCCCGCCGGTTGGTGTGGCACGCGGGCCCGGTCTGGCGCACCAGCGCCAGCAGGCAATCGCGGTCGCAATCAATCCGCAGCTCTACCAATTCCTGAACATGGCCCGAGCTTTCCCCCTTGACCCAGAACGCCTCCCGCGACCGCGACCAATAGGTCACCCGCCCCGTCGCCAGCGTCCGGGCCACGGCCTCGGCATTCATCCAGGCCAGCATCAGAACCTCGCCGGTCGCCGCCTCCTGCGCGATGCAGGGCACAAGACCGTCGGCATTATAGCTCAAACCGTGTGGGTCAAATTCCATCGCCGGGCTCCCTTTGCAAATCGCGCCTGCCTCGCTACCTATAGCCCAAGAGGCCGAGGGAAAAGCCATGACGACCGATAGCGATCTGATCAAACTCTACTCACAGCGTATTCTGGCGCTGGCGGCCGACATCCCGCTGACCGACCGGCTGGACAACCCGCAGGCAACCACTCGCAAACGCGCGCCGCTTTGCGGCTCGACCGTCACCGTCGATCTGGATGTGGAAAACGGCCTCATCACCCGGTTCGGGCAGGATGTGAAGGCCTGCGCCCTCGGTCAGGCTTCGGCCGCCCTGGTCGGCGCGCATGTGCTTGGCCGCAGCCGGGCCGAGGTTGAGACCGGGCGCAATCAACTGCGCGCCATGCTGAAAGAGGGTGCGCCGCCGCCCAATGCACCTTTCACGGGCTTCGAAGTGCTGGAACCTGCGCGTGAGTACAAAAACCGCCACGCCTCGATCATGCTGGCGTTTGAGGCCACGCTCGAGGCCATGGCCGACGCCGAACGCGCCGCTTGCGCCTGAAAATTCTCCCACAAGAATTTTCCCCGCGCATAAAAAAACCGCCGCGCTCCGGGGGCAACCGGAGGGCGGCGGCAAGGTATGCGTGTCGGCGTTTTCCAAAACCAGGTGCGCAGGGCAGGCAAAAACCCTGAAAAATGCACCATCAGGCAGAGGCCGCGCGAGGGATGTTTGGGGACAGACCCAAGCGCGATTTCGAAAAGGCTCCGGACGATCGACCGCAGGCAGAATTTCAGGGCAGGCTCAGACCAGACCCGGCAGATGCAGCAAACCAACGGTCATGGCCCCCAGCGCCAACACACCCGCAAAATCGAAAAGAAGCGTATCGCGGGAGGTCTCAAGGATCTGTCTGATCTGGCTGAACATGGTTTCCAATTCCTCAATTGCCATCGGCGTGTTAACGCTTTGTTCTCACTTTCAGGCTGTGAAAGCAAGAACTTTTTGAGAACATTTGCGAACAAACCGGCATCAAATGGTTAATGCCTGCCCTAACCCACTGAAATCAAACGGATTGCCTTTTCCTGTTCCATCAGCCACAAAAGCACCCGCGCCGATTGCCCGCGCGGACCCATCAGGTCGGGATCCTGCGCCAGCAGCGACCGCGCATCGCGTTGTGCCACTTCCATCAGCCCGGTCTGGCTTTCCATATCGCCCACTCGGAACCGGGGCAGCCCCGATTGCGCGGTCCCGATCAGATCGCCGGCCCCACGAATGGCCAGATCCTCTTCGGCGATGCGAAACCCGTCCTCGGTCTCGCGCAGCACGCCCAACCGGCGGCGCGCGGTTTCCCCCAGTGGCGCGCGATACATCAAGAGACAGGTCGAGGCCGCGGCCCCCCGCCCGACCCGGCCGCGCAGTTGGTGCAACTGCGCCAGCCCGAAATTCTCGGCCTGTTCGATCACCATGATCGAGGCATTTGGCACATCCACGCCCACCTCGATCACCGTCGTAGCAACCAGAACCCGGGTCCGCCCGGTGTTGAAATCATCCATCGCGGCATCTTTTTCGGCAGGCGGCAACTGGCCATGAACCAAGCCCACCACGCCCTCGCCCATCTCGGCGCGCAACGCCTTGAACCGGTCCTCGGCCGCCGTCATGTCGACCGCCTCGCTTTCCTCGACCAGCGGGCAAACCCAATAGGCCTGTCGCCCCTCGGCCACCGCGTCGCGCAGATGCTGCACCACCTCATCTATTCGCGCCGTATTGACCAGCGCCGTCGTGATCGGCTGCCGCCCGGGCGGCTTTTCGTCCAGAACCGATATGTCCATATCGCCATAGGTCGCGAGACTCAGAGTGCGTGGAATCGGCGTCGCGGTCATCACCAGAATATCGGCGGCGCGGCCCTTTTCGCCCAGCCGCACCCGTTCGCGCACGCCGAACCGGTGCTGTTCATCGACCACGGCCAGGCGCAGATCGCCAAAGACGACATCCTCCTGAAACACCGCATGCGTGCCAACCAGAATCGCAATCTCTCCGGCCTTCAGCGCCGCCAGCTTGGCGCGCCGCTCGGCGGCTTTGTCCCGTCCCGTCAGAATCTCGAGCCGCACGCCCGCCGCCGCTGCCATCGGCGCAAGGCTCGCCAGATGCTGCGCTGCCAGGATCGAGGTCGGGGCCATCATCACCGCCTGCCCGCCCGTTTCCACCGCGATCAGCATCGCCAGCATCGCCACCAGCGTCTTGCCCGACCCGACATCGCCCTGCACCAGCCGGTTCATCCGCGTCGGTTGCGCCATATCCTGCGCAATCTCGGCAATGACGCGGGTCTGCGCCGGTGTGGGCTGAAACGGCAGGCTGGCCAGCACCCGGGCGCGCAGATGGCCGTCGCCCTCGGAAATAAACCCCTTGGCGCGCCGCACCTTGGCGCGAGCCAGCCCAAGCGTCAGCTGATGGGCCATGAATTCATCATAGGCCAGCCGTTCCCGCGCCGGATGGGCACGCGATAGATCCCGTTCGTTTTCAGGGTGATGCGCCGCCTCCAACGCCTCGGGCCAGGCCGGCCAGCCCTTCGATTTCAACAGCGGCAGATCAATCCATTCGCCCAGATAAGGCGCGCGTGGCAGGGCCGAGGCGACGGCCTTGGCGATGCCTTTCTGGGTCACACCCGCCGTCAGAGGATAGACCGGTTCATAGGCCGGGATGGTGGCGGCATCGGCGGGCGGGACCACATGATCGGGGTGAACCATCTGGGCAATGCCGTCAAAAAGCTCCACCCTGCCCGATACGATGCGCCGCGCCCCGGTGGGCAAAAGCCGTTCGAGATAATCGCTGCGGGCGTGGAAGAACACGAGGTCAAAGCTGGTCTCGGCATCGGTGACATGCACCCGGTAGGGCCGGGTTTTCACCGCCGGTTTGCGATGCGGGCCGATCACGACCTCCACCGTCACCGTGCCCGGCAGAACCGCCGCGGTGATCGAGGCCACCCGGGCCCGGTCAATGCCGCCCACCGGCAGGGTCAGCAGCAGATCCTTCGGCGTCTCAACGTCCAGTCCCTTGTAATGCTTCGCGGTTTTCGGCCCGATGCCATCAAGCACCTCTAGTTCGGCAAAGAGCGGAAACAGAATCTCGGGGCGGGTGCCCTTTGCGTCAGCCATCGCCGGGCTCCGCCGCTGCCGGCGCAGCATCAATCAACGCCAGCCAGGCGTCCTCATCCAATATCTCGACGCCCAGATCGGCGGCCTTTTTCGCCTTTGACCCGGCCCCCGGACCGGCGATCAGGATGTCGGTTTTGGCGCTGACACTGCCCGAAACCTTGGCCCCCAATGCCTCGGCCCGCGCCTTGGCCTCGGCCCGTGTCATTTTCTCCAGCGTGCCGGTGAAGACGACGGTTTTGCCCGCCACCGGACTATCATCACTTGCCCGCGCGGCCGGTGCTTGCGGGCTCAGATGCGCCACCAGACGGTCAATCGAAGCGCGTTCCGAAGTTTGCTGGAACGAGGTTACCAGCGACAGCGCCACGGTCGCGCCGATGCCGTCGATACCAGTCAGATCCTCCCAGGCCGCCAATGCGCCCGGGCCCAGCCCGGCCCAGATCTCCTTGCGGGTGCCTGCGATATCGGCGCGCCGCGCCGCGCGCGCGGCCTCTTCGCGCTCGACCGCAACGGCGTCCTCAGCCAGGCGGTGGCGTTCAGCGGCGGGCGCGGCTTTGTCGACCGCGGCCACCACCTCCGGCCAGCCGCCGAAATGGCGCGCCAGATCGGCGGCGGCAACCTCGCCGACATGGCGCAGACCCAGCGCAAAGATCAACCGTTCCAGCGGGATGCTGGACTTGGCCTCGATCGCGGCAAAGAGGTTTTCGGCCGATTTCTCGCCCCATCCCTCGCGGTTTTTCAATTGCTGCATGCCCTGCCCGAAACGCGCTGCCAGCGTGAATATATCGGCCGGCTCCGCGATCCAACCATCGCGGTAAAACTGCTCCACCTGCTTGGCCCCAAGCCCGTCGATATCAAATGCAGCGCGCGAAACGAAATGTTTCAATTTCTCAACGGCTTGCGCAGGGCAGATCAACCCGCCGGTGCAACGGCGCACGGCGTCGCCTTCCTCGCGCACCGCCTCCGACCCGCATTCCGGACAGAGCGTGGGAAAGGCAAAGGGCACCGCGTCCTCGGGGCGTTTCGTCAGGTCCACATCGGCGATTTTCGGGATCACGTCACCGGCGCGATAGACCTGCACGAGGTCGCCCTCGCGGATATCCTTGCCGCCCCGGATCACCCGACCATGGGAATCGCGCCCGGCGATGTAATCCTCGTTATGCAGCGTCGCGTTCGACACCACGACACCGCCCACCGTGACCGGGGTCAGCCGCGCGACCGGGCTCAGCGCGCCAGTGCGCCCGACCTGAATGTCGATCGCCTCCAACCGGGTCCAGGCCAGTTCGGCAGGAAATTTATGCGCAATCGCCCAACGCGGTGTGGTCGATCTGAGCCCCAGACGGCGTTGCAGATCCAGCGCATTCACTTTGTAGACCACACCGTCGATATCATAGCCGAGACTGGCGCGCTGCTGTTCGATATCGGCGTAATGGGTCAGCATCTCTTTGGTGGAATTACACAGCTGTGTCAAAGGGTTGGTCTGGAATCCGAGGGCGGAAAGCCGGTCTATCGCCGCCATCTGCGTCTCCGCCAGCGGTTCCGACAGCGCGCCCCAGGCATAGGCGAAAAACCGCAGCGGGCGGGCGCGGGTGATTTCGGCATCCAACTGCCGCAACGATCCCGCGGCGGCATTGCGCGGATTGGCAAAGGTCTTGTCCCCCGCTGCTGCCTGGCGCGCGTTCAACGCGGCGAAATCGGCATGGCTCATATAGACCTCGCCACGCACCTCCAACAGATCGGGCGCATCGGTCAGGGTTTGCGGGATATCGGCGATGGTGCGGGCATTGGCGGTGACATTTTCACCCACCGCGCCATCGCCGCGCGTGGCCGCCTGCACCAATTGCCCGCCCTCATAGCGCAAGGACAGCGACAGCCCATCGATCTTGGGTTCGGCGCTGAAGGCAAGCGGCGCATCGACAGACAACCCCAGAAAATTGCGCACCGTCTTGATGAAATCGGCCACGTCAGTCTCATCAAAGGCATTGCCCAGCGACAGCATCCGCTCGGCGTGGGCCACTTTGGAAAACCCCTCGGACGGGGCCGCCCCGACCTGCCCCGTCGGGCTGTCGGCGCGCGCAAGATGCGGAAATTCGGCCTCCAGCGCGGCATTCTCGCGTTTCAGCGCATCGTAATCGGCATCCGTAATTTCCGGCGCATCGTCGCGATGATAAGCGAGATTGGCCCGCGACAACGCACGCGCCAATTCCGCCAGCCGCGCGCGGGCCGCACTTTCCTTCACCGCCGGGTTTTCAGATGCCATTTCCATCCCCTGAAACAAACATATGGCCTGCCCATCAGTGATAGGAGGCCATATGTCTGAGGTCCAGTGAGCTTTGGCAGATCAGGCGCTGGCAACCAGATCGGAGGTGTCCATTTCAGGCGAGGGATCGCGCAGCACATAGCCACGCCCCCAGATGGTTTCAATATGATTGTCGCCGCCGGTCGCCTCCGACAGCTTCTTGCGCAGCTTGCAGATGAACACATCGATGATCTTCAGTTCCGGCTCGTCCATGCCGCCGTAAAGATGATTGAGGAACATTTCCTTGGTCAGCGTGGTGCCCTTGCGCAAGCTGAGAAGCTCCAGCATCTGGTATTCCTTGCCAGTCAGATGCACCGACCCGCCTTCCACATCCACCGTCTTGGCGTCGAGATTAACGTTAATCCGGCCGGTGCGGATAATGGATTGGGAATGCCCCTTGGACCGCCGGATGATGGCGTGGATACGCGCCACCAATTCGTCGCGGTGAAAGGGCTTGGTCAGATAGTCATCGGCCCCGAAACCAAATCCCTTGATCTTGTTTTCGGTGTCATCGGCCCCCGACAGGATCAGAATCGGCGTATCGACCCTTGCCAGGCGCAATTGGCGCAGCACATCATGGCCATTCATATCAGGCAGGTTGAGGTCCAACAGAATCAGATCATAATCATAGAGCTTGGCAAGATCGATGCCCTCTTCGCCCAGATCCGTCGAATAAACGTTCAGATTGGCATGGCTGAGCATCATTTCGATGCTCTTGGACGTGGTCGGGTCGTCTTCTACAAGCAAGACACGCATCTAATTCTCTCCGATTCTTTCCCAGCTTTTCTCGAACGTGGCTTGAAATCGTTAATTGCAAGTTACCTTTTTAGACAGTCTGGCGTCAAATTTGCGCCAAGCAACCCGTAAATTCGTATTACTCGCGGAATTCCTGCACTGCTGTGGCCTTAAGGGCCCGCTCACCATGTTGGGAAACCGCCGCGGTCCAGGCATCCAGCTCTTCTTGCGACAGACCGTAAGCCTCGCAGGCTTCCTCGGGTTCGATCAACCCGTGCTGCACCGCCCGCACGATGGCGGCCTTGCGGCTGGCCACCCAACGCCGGGTGGTAGGGCTTGGCAGATCGGCGCGCGTCATCTGGCTGCCATCGGGGAGGGTAATGGCAAAGGGTCCTTTGACACGTCGAATATACATGGCACCTCACTGGCTCTCGCGGCATCTCGGGGGCACTGTGGACCGAAACTGTTTAACAGGGCGTAACCGGGTCCCTTGCCGATAGGGGGCATTTTCCTATATTGCGCTTGGATTGCCCCCGGAGAGTCCGAAATGCCCCTTGATACCCTGCCCCTGAATTCGCTCGGCTTTGCGAAATCGCCCGCCGATACCCGCGTCGTGGTGGCGATGTCGGGCGGTGTCGACAGCTCGGTCGTGGCCGCCGTTCTGGCCGAACAGGGATATGATGTGGTGGGCGTCACGCTGCAGCTTTATGACCATGGGGCGGCGTTGGCCAAAAAAGGGGCCTGTTGCGCGGGGCGCGACATTCACGACGCCCGCCGGGTCGCGGAAGAGATGGGATTCCCCCATTATGTCCTTGATTACGAAAATATTTTCAAAGACGCCGTGATCGATGAATTCGCTGACAGCTATCTGGCCGGGGCGACGCCGGTGCCCTGCATCCGCTGCAATGAACGGGTGAAATTCAAGGATTTGCTGGAAACGGCCAAGGATCTCGACGCCGATTGCATGGCCACCGGGCACTATATTCAGCGCAAGATGGGCCCGACCAAAGCCGAACTGCACGCGGCCAAAGATGCCAGCCGCGACCAAAGCTATTTCCTGTTTTCGACGACGCAGGAACAGCTCGACTATTTGCGCTTTCCGCTCGGCCATCTGGCCTCGAAATCCGAAACCCGCGCGCTGGCGGCGAAATACGGGCTTCCGGTGGCCGATAAGCCCGACAGTCAGGATATCTGCTTTGTGCCGGACGGAAACTATGCCTCCGTGATCGAGAAACTGCGCCCCGGTGCCGCCGATCCCGGCGAGATCGTGGATATGGAGGGCACCGTGCTGGGCACCCATCGTGGCGTCATCCACTATACGATCGGTCAACGCCGCGGGCTCGGCATCGGCGGGCGTGCCGATCCGCTCTATGTGGTCCGGCTCGATCCCGACACCCGCCGCGTCGTGGTCGGCCCGAAAGAGGCGCTCTCGACCCGGACGGTTCCCATTCGCGAAATCAACTGGCTGGGCGATACGCCCCTGATGTCGCGCCCCGAATGGCATCTCTCGATCAAGATCCGGTCAACCCGCCCGCCGCGCGCGGCGATTTTGCGACCCCTGTCGGACACCGAGGCCGAGATTGAATTGCTCACCCCCGAGGAAGGCGTCAGCCCCGGACAGGCGGCCGTGTTCTACGATCCCGATGGCAGCCGCGTTCTGGGCGGCGGCTGGATCTGGCGCGGGTATTAACTGCCGCCTCCCATCAGAAACGACCGGAACCGGAACTGGTGATGCGTCGCCAGTTGATCCACCCAGATCGCGTCCAGCACCACGATCGCATCCCTCGGCCCGCCGCGCCCGGTAATCCGATAGCCGCCGGGACCAAAGACACGAACGGCAGCATCAGCGCGCGGATCGGCACGCGTTTCGACCGATGCGAATCCCTGCAGAACCGCGACCACCTCATCCTCTGCCATCGGAGCCACCCGCCGCCCGTCATCCCAGGTCAGCGCACAGGCCAGCCGCGCCACCGCGCCTTCGGGCCAGGCGGCAATATCATCCGACAGAATCAAAGCCTGCCGCATCACCGGAAAGGCCGCCGGATCCGACAGCCGGATCGCCGCCAGCCGGTCGCGGGTCTCCAGCCCGTATCGCGCGCAGGTCAGGATGCCACCGGGCACGTCCGACCCCGTCATATCGGCCCCGAACCGGCCCGTGACTGACCAGAAATAGATGTCACCCTCGGCCAGCCCCGGCACCCGGCGCGCGGGGTCCGGCTGAAACCCGTCAATCGTATCGACCAGCAGATCCAGATACGCCGCCCGTTCCAGATAGGGAACCAGCGCCGCATCGCGCAAACCGCCCGCATCCAGCACCACAGGCTGCGCGCGCAAGGCCGCAGGCAGGCAGAGGAAAAACATCAGGATAAGGGCGCGCATGACCCGATTGTGAACCAGCCCGCGAAATGCGCAAGGGTGCCTTGCCCCGCGCAGGGGGGGGCGGCCGCATGCGGTCAATATCCCTCCTCCAGACTGCAAAATCCGCCGTTCCACGTCGGTGAAAAATGTAAATTGCATTCACATTGCCCCTTGAACCAGCCCCGCCCCTGCCCCATCTGATGTAATGTGAACCGAATTTACATTAACCCGACGGAGGACAAAATGACCGCAACCGCAACCGACCCATCCGCTCAAGGCTATCTTGCCCGCGCCGAGGGCTGGCTGGACAGCAAGGGCAAATGGGCCTGGATCGCCGCCATGATCCTGGGTTTCATTCTCTTTTGGCCACTGGGTCTGGCCCTACTTTTCTACATGATCTGGAGCAAAAACATGTTCAAATCGGGATGCAGCCATCGCATGAACCGCCGCACCACCTTCCGCAGCTCTGGCAACACGGCGTTTGACAGCTACAAGGCCGATACGCTGCGCCGCCTGGAAGAGGAACAAAACGCCTTTCAGGAATTCCTGAACCGCCTGCGCGACGCCAAGGACAAGGCCGAGTTCGACCAGTTCATGGAAGACCGCGACGCACGCGCCCGCCGCGACAGGGCAGCCGCCCAAGACGCAGACCCCGTCGAGGTCTGAACCCGCGCGCGCGCCCCGGCGCAAGGCAGCCCCTCCCCTGCCTGCCTTGCGCCAATTTACCGCCTTCCCATGAAAGCGATCCCACGCCATGACTGCGACGATGACTTCCGCCCTGCCCGATCCCGACCGCCAATCCGTCTTTTATGACGGTGTGCCTGCCAAGCGCCTGATGGCCTGGGTGGCCGATGTGGTGCTGATCTTTGTGCTGATGCTGATTATCGGCGTGCTGACGCTGACGGTGGCCTTCTGGCTCTGGCCGATCTTCTGGGTCGTCACCAGCTTTCTCTACCGTTCGCTGACCATCGCGGCAGGTTCGGCCACGCTGGGCATGCGGCTGATGAATATCGAGCTGCGCGGCCCCACCGGTGCCCGCCTGACCGGCACACAAGCGATGCTGCATACCGCCGCCTACCTGATCTCAGCCAGCTTTTTTCTGCCCCAGGTCGCGTCGATCGCCCTGATCTTGCTTGGCCCCCGCGGCCAAAGCCTGCCCGATCTCTTTTTGGGAACCGCCGCCATTAACCGCCCGCGCTGATCGATCACCAGCCCGGACACCCTGTTGATAAATATGGGTTGCCCGGGCCCCCGTCCTGTTGCAGGATTTGGTCTGGACAGGACAAATTGACAGGGTGCCATGCGCCACTCGCTTCCCCTTGCGCCGCAGTTTTATGTGACGGCTCCCCAAGGCTGCCCTTATCTTGAGGGCCGCCGCGAGCGAAAGCTGTTTACCGCGCTGCAGGGCGAACATGCCTCCACGCTGAACGATGCGCTCTCGAAACAGGGCTTTCGCCGGTCGCAGAACGTGCTCTACCGGCCCTCCTGTTCCGAGTGTTCGGCCTGCCTCTCGGCCCGCATCCGAGTGGCCGATTTCACCCCCTCGAAAAGCCAGCGCCGCACCCTGCGCCGCAATGCGGGCCTGGTGCGCGAGGCGCGCTCCCCCTGGGCGACCGAGGAACAATATGCCCTCTTCCGCGCCTATCTCGACAGCCGCCACGCCGATGGCGGCATGGCCGATATGGATGTGTTCGAATTTGCCGCGATGATCGAGGAAACCCCGGTGCGCAGCCGCGTCGTCGAATACCGCGACAGCGAGGATGCCAACGACCTCACTGCCGTCTGCCTCACCGATGTGCTCGATGACGGGCTCTCGATGGTCTATTCGTTCTTCCACCCCGATCAGTCGCGCCGCTCGCTTGGCAGCCATGTCATCCTCGATCATGTCGAGATCGCGCGCGAGGCGGGCCTGCCTTATGTCTATCTTGGCTATTGGGTGCCCGGCAGTTCCAAGATGGGCTACAAGGCGGGGTTCTCCGCGCTCGAGGTCTATATCGGCGGCACCTGGCAGCGCCTGAAAGACCCCGACGCGTTTGAGGCCGAAACCCATCCGCTTTCGGTTGAACCGATCGCCGAACAGGTGGCCCGCCTGTCGCTGCCCGATACCCGCGCGAAATAACCCGGGCCCCGCCAAAGGGCCGCCGCATCACGCCGCCATATGCACCATAAAACCAGCGCGGGCCCCCTCGGGGGCCCGCTCAATTTGGTCAAGGCTGACTGTGCTTCAGTTATTCGGCAACAGGTCCGGCACGATGGTCACGATCTGCGGGAACAGCGCCAAAAGCCCCAGACCCACCACCTGGATCAAAACGAACGGCAGCACCCCGCGATAGATATGGCCCGTCGTCACACTGGCCGGGGCCACGCCTCGTAAATAGAACAGCGCGAACCCAAAGGGCGGTGTCAGGAACGAGGTCTGCAAATTGACCGCGATCATGATCGTCACCCATTTCGGATCCAGCTCGCCACCATAGATGACGGGCCCGACAATCGGGATCACGATATAGATGATCTCCAGGAAATCGAGCACGAAACCCAGGATGAACAGGATCACCATGACCAGCAGGAACACCTTCCATTCCTCGTCAAAGCTGCGCAGGAACTGCTGGATGTATTCCTCGCCGCCAAACGAGATCACCACCAGGTTCAGCAATTGCGAGCCGATCAGGATGGTGAACACCATCGAGGTCACCTTGGCGGTTTCGCGCACCACCGGGCTCAGAACGCCATGTTTGAACAGGATCCAGCAGCCATAAAGCAGCCCGAAAAAGGCAAAGTGATAAGCGGCCTGCGCCACCAGGAAAGCCAGCCAATCCTCCAAAGGCACTTCGGCGCGCGTGATACGCAGGTCGAAATTGATGCCCACAAGGATCATGATCACCAGCGCGAAACTGGCCATCAGGATGATCTTGGCGGACTGGTTTTCCTCTTTGAGCTTACGGAACGCGGCGAGCATGATCGCCCCGGCAGCCCCCAGCGCGGCGGCGGGCGTCGGGTTGGTGATACCACCCAGGATCGAGCCCAGAACCGCAACAATCAGAACCAAAGGCGGGAACACCACGCGCAGCAGCTCATTCCTCGCCAACCGCACCATCGCCGCCGAACAGCCATAGATCGTCATTGCAAACGGGATCGCGAGGATCAGGAAACTGGCCCCCGCCCCGGTCAGCGGCCCGATAAACAGGATATCAAAGATAAAGGCCAGAACCACGCCCAGCCCGCCGATCAGCAACGGGGTCGGTGCGCTCGTGGGCGACACCCCGCGCGCGGTGGTCAGGATCAGCGCCAGCAGCACGAACATGGTGGCCACGCCGGTGCCGATCGGGGCGGTGGCGGCCAGAGCTGCGGCCCGCGCCTCGACCATTTCCTCTTCGCTGCGGGCGCGGCTTTCTTCCACACCGCCAGCCGCGTCAATGGCTTCCTGTTCGGCAACCGCCGTATCCCAGGCCTCTTGCCCGTGCTCGGCGATCATCGCCACCTGGCAGGTCTCGCTGACATTGGTGCGCAGCGATGCCGTCTGACCGGCTTCCGAGAAATCGGAAACGGAGATCGTCTGGCTGCCGACCAGCCCCATGCTGACGCTCAGGATTACGGCACCCACCATCAAGACGGGGGCAGCCAGGAACCAGGTCAGTCCTTCGCCGCGGGTTACGGTCTCGCCGCCGCCATGTCCCTCGACCACAACCGCGGGGGCCTTGGACGGGTTCAGCAGCGCAAAACCAAACGCATAGGCCCCATAAAGGAAGGCCAGGAAAATCCCCGGCAGCAGCGCCGCCTGAAACAGCGTGCCGACCGACAGAACCGCCGGCTCGCCCAGAAACGTCAGCGCGTCGCGGCAGCCCGCAAGCTGCGCCCGCGCCTCCTGACCGGTGGCAAACAGATCGCCCACCAGCGTGCCCAGCAGAACGATCACGATCGAGGGCGGAATGATCTGCCCCAATGTGCCGCTTGCGGCAATCACGCCGGTCGCCAACTCGGGGCTGTAATTGTTGCGCAACATGGTGGGCAGGGCCAACAGACCCATGGTCACCACCGTGGCCCCGACAATACCCGTCGAGGCCGCCAGGAACGCCCCCACCAGAACGATCGACACCGCCAGACCGCCGGGCAGCGGGCCAAAAACCCGCGCCATCGTGGTCAGCAGATCATTGGCGATCTTCGAGCGTTCCAGCGTGATCCCCATCATCACGAACATCAGCACCGCCAGCAGCGTCTCGATGGACTGGCCCGCGATGACGCGTTCGTTCATCCGGTTGACGATAAAGGACAGGTTGCGGTCCATCGCCATTTCCCAACCGCCGGGAAACAGCGCCTGGTCAATCGTTGGCAGGTCCGGGTATCGGAACGCCGAAATGCTCTCGCGGATCACGCCTTCCGACAGCAGCGCCGCATATTGCCCCGATCCGGTGTCGATCGCCTGGTGAATCAGCAGCCCGGCATTGTCCAGTGCGGCAATGATCCCGAACGAGATGATGCCCGCCCCGCCAATTGCAAATGCCACCGGAAATCCGGTCATAATCCCGCCAAACAGGCACAGGAAGACCACGATCAGGCCGATCTCGACGCCATCAAGTCCAAAAATCATCTCAGTTTCCGTCCCGTCCTGTCAGTCAATGGATCTCTGCGGCCAGCTCGGCCTCCGGATCACCCAGGTTGTCTTTGTCCAGATATTTGCCCACGCTCTCTTCACCCTCCAGCCACTCCAGATAGGAGCGCCAGAAAAAGGCGACGGCCTGAAGGAACACCAGCACCGTGTAGGCGACCAGCAGAACCTTGAACAGAAAGTAGGCGTTGAAGCCGTTGGGCGAAAAGCCGATGGTCTCGACATTCCAGCGCAGCACGCGGGCCTGCATCAGCATCCGGTCCAGCTCGCTCGAGGCGGACGGGTTCGGCACCACCAGGTGGCGCCACATGAAAAACCAGGCATACATATAGGTCAGAACAACCACCGGCAGCATGAAGATCATGCAGCCGACCATGTCGATCACGCGCTTGGTGCGGTGGCGCACCGCCGAATAGACCAGATCGACGCGCACATGCCCGCCCTGCACGAATGTGTAGGACACGGCCAGCGTCACGACCATGGCGTTATAGAGCTTCAGCTCCTCGCCATACCAGCTCAGATCCTGGGTAAAGGCGACGCCCGCCGGCCCAAGCGAAATCTCGGCAACGCGAAAGATGCGCTGCAGGAAAACGATCATCACCTGTTGCAGAACCATGATCAGGCCCGCCCAGGCGGCGAAACGACCGACGCCGTTTGCAAACCCTTCCAGAATGCGCACACCCCACCACAAGATATTGCGCCGCCAGAGCACGCCCAGCGCGGTGATCGCCAGAAAGGTGGTAAAGACCACGAAAAAGAACTCGACCGATCCGCCATAATAGATGAACCGCACCAGCGCTTCGGGGTCTCCCCAGGCCAGCCAGTCGCCCGGATTGGCCAGGGCTCGCACCAGATTATAAGGGGCCAGTGCAATGTTTTGCAGCGCCCAAAGGATAAAATCGATCATGGAGGTGATCCCCAGGCCAAGCTGTCAGGTCAGGACGCATCACCGGCCGCGTGAATGCGTAAGATGTCGCCCGACCCCAAGGGGGCCGGGCGACATATCAAAGTTTCGATCGCCCGATTACATCGACGCGTTGACGCGGTTCCGCTGACGCATGTATTCGCCATCACCCACTTCGAACCAGCTGGCGGATTCGTTCAAGGATGCGAAATAGCTATCCGCGATCTGCGCGTAGATCGGATCGCTCATGTTTTCCGCACGCACTTCTGCGGCGGCACGACCGAAGGCATCCCAGACATCTTCGGGGAACTCACGGGTCTGAACACCTTGCGATTGCAGGCGCGCAAGAGCGGCACCATTTTCCGACAGCGACAATGCCAGGTTGGTGGTGTAGGTGGCACGCGCCGCCGCATCGACGATCTGCTTCTGCGCGTCGGTGAACGACTCGTAGACATCGAGGTTGATACCCAGCGTAAGCGCCGAACCCGGCTCGTGGAAACCGGAGGTGTAGTAGATGCTGGTGACTTCCTGGAAGCCCATCCGCTCATCCGCGTAGGGACCGATCCATTCGGCACCGTCGATCTGACCGGACGCAAGCGCCTGGTAGATCTCGCCACCCGGAATGTTCTGCACCGAAGCGCCAAGACGCCCCAGAACCTGACCACCCTGACCGGGCATCCGGAACCGCAGACCCTGCAGGTCATCGGCCGAGTTGATCTCGGTGTTGAACCAGCCGCCGGGCTGCATGGCGGTCGAACCGGCCATGAAGGATTTCAGGTTAAAGAGGCCCGCCAACTCATCGTGCTGCTCTTGACCGCCGCGATGGTAATACCAGTTGGCCATTTCCTGACCCGTCATGCCGAAGGGCACGGAGGTGAAGAAGGCAAAGCCGGGATGCTGGTTCAGGAAGTAGTAATCGGCCGAGTGATACATGTCGGCCTGACCGGACGACACGGCGTCAAACACTTCGAAGGCACCGACAAGGCTGCCTGCCGGGTGCTTGTTGATGGTGATCTGACCTTCGGTCATCTCGGTGATGTAGTTTGCGACCTGCTGTCCGGCATCATCAAAGATGGCGAATCCGTCCGGAACGGACGTGACCAGGTTCAGGGTGCGGTTGCCTTGTGCATAAAGCGGCGCGGCAAGCGTCGTCGAGGCGGCAGCAGCGCCACCGATTGCAGATGTTCTAAGAAAAGAACGGCGATCCATATGGTATCCTCCCCATCGGATATATTTCGGCCATTTTTGGCCATGGTCATTGTTGCTTTTTTGCGAGGGCGGGATAGCGAAGCGCCGCCCCTACAGATAGTTCGGGCAGGTTAGCGAAGCGGTGCCCCCGGACAAACCCCTTTTTGGCCAAATACGACAAAAAATTGTAAGATAATTTTACCAATTCGACGTGGCACCGTGCAGATACGCCGCAAAATTTAACAATATGCGGGTGGTTTTGTGCGTATCGTTCATAAATGCACCACCCCTGCGCGCGGCACGCTTGGCGCGCGAATCTTTTCGCAAATCTCTCCAACGGTCCGGCAAGATTCGCCGGCGTTCTCCGGTTTGCGACCGATCCTGACTCTTTGACGCCCCGTTCAGCATGATTGTTGCGAAAATCACGACATCGCGGCAATTTTCTGTATTGGAATCCGGAAAACCACCCCCTTTCGCGGTTGACGCCCCACCGCCCCGCTCATAGTGTCTCTGCATTCGCATGAAGGAACCTCGGAAATGCCCGAAATTCTCGTACAGGTAGGAAAGGCGCGCATGGGTCGGTGACGGCATCCATATCGGACCCCCATGCGCCCCCGTCATTCCGCCGGGGGCTTTTTTATGCGACAGAGTTGAAAACCGAAGACCAGGACGGCTGAAGGAGCAAGAGCCATGACAGAGATGACCGGTGCCAGGATGGTGGTCGAAGCCCTGAAGGACCAGGGTGTCGATACTGTATTCGGCTATCCCGGCGGGGCGGTGCTTCCGATTTATGACGAGATCTTTCAGCAAAACGAGATCCGCCACATCCTGGTGCGCCACGAACAGGGCGCGGTCCATGCCGCCGAAGGCTATGCCCGCTCCACCGGCAAACCCGGCGTGGTTCTCGTTACCTCCGGTCCCGGTGCCACCAATGCGGTCACCGGGCTGACCGACGCGCTGATGGATTCGATCCCGATAATCGTCCTGACCGGCCAGGTGCCGACCTTCATGATCGGCTCGGACGCCTTTCAGGAGGCCGATACCGTCGGCATTACCCGGCCCTGCACCAAGATGAACTGGCTGGTCAAGGAAACCAACGCGCTTTCCGCCACCATCCACGAGGCGTTTCACATCGCCACCGCCGGCCGGCCCGGCCCGGTTCTGGTCGATATTCCCAAGGATGTGCAGTTCGCCACCGGCACATACAGCCGCAAACCCAAAGTCAGCCCGTCGCATTACCACCCGCGCGTCAAGGGCGACGCCGAGATCATCACTGCGCTGGTCGAGGCGCTGGAAACCGCCGAACGCCCGGTCTTTTATACCGGCGGTGGCGTGATCAATTCAGGCCCCGCCGCCAGCCAACTCATGCGCGAACTGATTGACGCCACCGGCATTCCGATCACCTCCACCCTGATGGGGCTGGGGGCCTATCCGGCGCGCGACAAGAACTGGCTCGGCATGTTGGGGATGCACGGTCTGTATGAAGCCAATCTCGCCATGCATGGCTGCGATCTGATGATCTGCGTCGGGGCCCGGTTCGATGACCGCATCACCGGGCGCATCGCCGATTTCAGCCCCGGCAGCCGCAAGGCCCATATTGATATCGACCCCTCGTCGATCAACAAGGTGATCCATACCGATTTCCCCATTGTCGGCGATGTCGGCCATGTGCTGGAGGATCTGCTGCGCATCTGGAAGGCGCGCGGGCGCAAGACCAACGCCGGCGCGGTGCAGAAATGGTGGGACCAGATCGAGGAGTGGAAGAAAATCCGCTGTCTCGACTTCAAAAACTCCGAGACCACGATCAAGCCGCAATATGCGCTGGAACGGCTCGAGGCGCTGACCAAGGACCATGATCGCTATATCTGCACCGAAGTGGGCCAGCACCAGATGTGGGCCGCGCAATATCTGGGCTTCAACGACCCCAACCGCTTCATGACATCGGGCGG